>Ga0307486_1000119_pt1 | contig 88554 bp, 79 predicted proteins | sample CBIW02metaG_FD_203663 | JGI IMG/M metagenome (GOLD analysis project Ga0307486, IMG submission 203663) | Sea-ice brine microbial communities from Beaufort Sea near Barrow, Alaska, United States - CBIW 0.2 | ecosystem: Environmental > Aquatic > Marine > Coastal | place: USA: Alaska | collected... | reverse complement strand
CGCTGAGCATCGTTAAGGAGTACATCGAAAACCAGAAGCGCCCCTCATGAGCCGACCGCAATCCCGAGCGGACCACGGCTTCCTCCCGGACCTAAAGGACCGGGGTTCCGCCGAGCCTTCGGCTGAACGAGTACTTGATCAACGCGTTCTAACCTGCCCCAGAACGCAAAAGGCGACTGGTGTTGCATCACTGCAACACCAGTCGCGCCCGAGCAGTATCGCTACTGCTCGGGTATTTGTAGCGCCGAACCTCGATAGATGAGATTCGGGTCAAGGATCCCGTTCTTCGTCACGAGCGAGTCAACACTTACACCGAACTCACGGGAAATCTTCGCGAGGGTATCTCCGTCTACGACTCCGTAAACCTGCGGCTCAGGTGTGGCCGAAGGCGTGGGACTAACAACCGAATCCGCTGGAGCGGATTCATCCCCAGAGGGGTGATCGCTAACGCGATCCGGGGCAGATGTGGGAACTTCTGCGCCCGGTCCTTCGGACGAGGCGTTCGGAGTAGGCGACGCTGTCGCCTCCCCGGAGGTTTCGATCGCAGGCTCGGCTGCGGCAGACCAACCGAGGCTGGGGCCAGCAACACCGATCACCAAGAACGTCAGCAGGACGGCTGTCAAAAAGCCGCCCATGCCCGCTGCCAAACGTGTGAAAAGGCGTCCGTCTCTATCCATGATTTTCCTCCGAGTATGACCCTCTTTCCCCTCATATATCAGAGGTAATCGCGGTATCCTGTAAGAGTACAACATCACCCGCGCTTTGCGCAGAAAGTAGTAGAACATATGGCTAATCGCACTGTTCCAGCTGAAGCTCTCAAGGAGGGCTCCGTCATCCTTATCAAGGGCAAGCTCGCGTTCTCGCGTCTCGCCCAGCGCATCGACGGGCAGGCCCTCGCCGACTCCGTCGCCCGTCAGCGCGCCCAGAACGTGCTGTACCCGACCATAGTGCCGTACACCACGGTCACGCTGACCGATGTGGAGGTTCTCTTCGCAGACCCCAGCGCACCCACCCCCGAAGAGACGTTCGTGCTGGAAAGCACCTACCTCTCCAAGTCGGGCGACAACGCAGGCAAGACCTGCTACTCGATCGACAACACGGGCAACTCGCTTCCGCCTGTGCTTGAGCTCACCGGTGAGAACAACTCCTACACCCAGGTCATCCTGGACAAGGATCTCGCTACCGGCCTCGATGTCAAGCTGGTGCTGAACGTCTTCAAGCCGCGCGAGCACATCAAGCGCGGCATTGGTATCGCTCAGGTCCTCGTCGACGAGGCCATCAAGTACTACGCCTCCGGTGTCGACATCAACGCTCTTGCCGCCCGCGGCATCATCGTGACCGGTGGCATCCAGGCAGTACCTGATGCTCCGGCAGCCGCACCTGCGGCTTCGGCGCCCAACAACACCGTCATCCACGACGGTCTGCCGATGCCTGGACCGGCACCTGTCGCACAGCCTGTCACTGCAGCAGTAGCCGCACCCGCGGCTGTTGCCCAGGCGGCACCTGTTGCTCCGGCGGCCCCGGCCGCTGAGGTCGAGACCACCGAGCAGAAGGCTGCTCGGTTGGAGGCTGAGCTCACGGCCCTGCGCGCTGCGCAGGCTAACTCCGGCTCGGCATCGCCTTTTGACGATGCGCCGGTGGAGCAAGCCGCGGGTATCACCTACCAGGGCTAAACCCCACGCAGTTCAAGAACGGGATCGTCGCAACGTGCGTCGGTCCCGTTCTTGTCTGTGCCCACCGGTTTGGGCCGGGAATCCCCCGGCTTTAGCCGTGGGGAGGATGTCAACCGTCGCCTGAACGCAGGCTCTAAATCAAAAGAGGTTCCATCGTGATTACGTCTGTAGACCCGTTCTTCAATAACCCCACCATCACTCGGCTCGCCCCGCAGTCTCGTTGGACGGTCTCTGACGTAGACAAAATGCCTATCGACATTCGCGAGCTTGCGCAGACGGGTCGCCTTCGCGGCGCCTTCGAGATGAGCCCACTGTGCCTCATGCCACTGTCTGAGCTCTGTGACTTCTTACCCGAAGCTGCCAACCACGCCTACGCCTTGAACGTCCACCTGGACGACTGTGTGGTGCTGGACATCGAGAAGACCTGCCCACCCGAGCTCTCCGCAGCCCTGCTGGCACTGCCAGCGCTGTACTCCGAGGTGTCCCTGTCAGGTCTGGGCTATCACCTGATCTTGCCCAAGCCCGACAACATGGACGACTTCCCCATCGCCGCACAGAAGCTCAAACTGCGCGACGACCACGGATGGTACGAGATCCTGCAGTGCCACTGGGTGACCTTCACCCACCGTCCAGTACCGCGCTCTCATTGGGCGAACGTGCCCGCCTTCGCTCCGCGAACGTGGGAAGAGGTCTACGCCGAGCTCGCCAACCAAGCGGCCCAAGTCCAGTTCGACCAGGCAACGAAGAGTGCCGTCACAAGCGACAAGCCAAAGATTCCCGGCGAGAGCGATGCTCTTGCCGTAATGACTCGTGACGCCATCACGAAGACGCCAGCTGATTTCAGCAATGACACCTCACGGTACGAATTCTCAGTCCTGGGAACGCTGTACCAGCGAATGTCTCCCATGATCCCGTACCTCGAAAGCGAGTACGAGACCGACTTCACCGCCAACATGCAGGCGTGGCTGCTCTTTGAAGCTGCCGTGCAGATGGTGCCTCACCGCTCCAAGCACGACGAGTACCGCAACGGGATGCCCCTGCTACTCAACGCGGCAACCGATCTACTGGCTCGTCGTGCTGCTACGCAAAGCGAACCACAAACCGCCAACTGCTGACGTGGATGCGGCCTCGGCCGCACCACAGGTTGTGCAAGGCGCAGCGCAGTGCGCTGCCGGGTCTTGTATCGACCCTGCCTCACACAACTACCCAGGAGGTGACTTCAGTGAACAACGTCCTCGAACTCATTGAGCAAGCCGCCGATGCTGCGCTGTCGATCAGCGTCTACCCCATCCCAGCGATTCTCGTGGCCGGTGCCATCAGGGCAATCCTGACGCACCGCCGGCGCGACTCATTGCGGTTCTTCACCTGGGAACAAAAGCGTGCCCTGCGCGCCCAGGCGGGCGACCGCTGTGAACACAAGCCACTGCTGTGGCGACGGTGCTCACGGCCTGCCGAAGAGGCCGACCACATCATGCCGTGGAGCCGCGGCGGATCCACCACGCTCACCAACGGCCAGTACCTGTGCCACAAGCACAACAAGCGCAAGTCTGCGCGCATCCCGACCCCGCTGTACCGGTGGCGTCTACACCACCGCCGTCGGCACTACTCCGCGTTTCCTGTACCGGTGGCGTCTACACCACCGCCGTCGGCACTACATTAGAAAGTGAAATCACATCATGAAATTCAATGACACCCTTCTGGCTGCCATTCGCCTTGACCTCGAGACCGATCAGGTTCCTGCACTGCTGGGCGAGCCCGGAATCGGCAAGTCCTCCTTCGTTGAGGGATTGGCACGCGACATGGACACCAAAGCCTTCGTGCTGGCGTGCAACCAGTTGGCCGACAAGGCTGACCTCACCGGCGCCCGTCTAGTGCCCACCCCTGACGGCAAGAGCTACCACCAGGAGTTCTACCCTCACGCCGTCGTTCAGCAGGCCATCGAGTATGCCCGCGACAACCCGCGCGAGTGGCCGCTGCTGTTCCTTGACGAGGTCAACCGCACCACGTCCGATGTCACCAGTGCCGTACTGACCATGGTCACCATGCGCCAGCTCGGCAAGGAGAAGTTGCCCAGCAACCTGCGCCTGATGATTGCCGGCAACACCAAGGGCAACGTCACCACGCTGGATGACGCTTCCCTGTCGCGATTCTCGTTGTACAACGTCGAACCTGACGCCAACACGCTGATCGCGGTCCTGGGCGACGCCATCAACCCGTACGTCAAGGCCGTGCTGACGGAGCACCCGCACCTGGTGTTCCAGAAGTCGCGCCCCGCTGCGTTCACGATGGACGACGACGACGATGACGACACCGGTACCGGCCAGAGTGCAGCGTTCGCTGAACTCATGGACGCGGGCGAGGAAATGCGTCAGCTCACGGCGCCTCGCACCATTGAAGGCATCAGCCGCTGGCTCAACGCCGCCGACCCGGTGTTGCTCCAGGAGTGGATGACCACGGCCACCATGATTGGTGACCGTCAGTCCACCATTCTCAACGAGCTCATCGAGGGTCACCTCGGCGACACCGACTTCACCACCTTCCTGGTGGCGAAGATCGCCGAGGGCTTCGCCTCCGGCTCCGGCGCAACGGCTGCAGCGCAGCTGTCTGCACCCAAGCCCCAGTGCTATGACTCGCTCAAGCAGGTCAATTCCATGACGGACCTGGAGGATCTTCTCGCCACGCTCACCGAGCACGAGAAGTCTGGGTCGCTGCTGTACGCGATGTACGAGAAGGCAGACAACGCCCGCCTGGTCGAAGCAATCGCTCAGTCGCTCACCGCCATGGAAGCCGACCACAACCGCCTGCTGATCCAGCTGGCTAGCCAGTCGGCTCTCGACGCAAGCAACGTCGACGCACTCACCAACGCGACCGGAAATGTCGCCGACAGTGCGCGAATGCTGATGAGCGCCTTCAACTAGGAATCCACACATCGACAAGGGTCGGTGGCCTCACGGTCACCGACCCTTGTCACGGACCCATAAGGAAAACCAAATCATGCAGTTCACCATTACTGACCAAAAACCTGCGGTCCTGAATCCACTCCACACTTTGCCGATCGCCGGCACCTACGACCCGATGGCAGCCATTAGCGCCACCCTCGTCGAACCGATGTTTCAGCCTCTGCCCGGCCGAACCGTATCCATTACGGACGACGCAGGCGCGGCCCATGACCACGACTCGATCATGGACTGGTTCCAGCGCATCCTCACCGCCAACGTCAACCCCGACGCAGAGACCACTATGCGGTCGCTGCTGAGCCAGGCGCTCGTGAACTACGAGCCGCAGACGACGTTGCTGGGCAACGAAATGTTTGCCACCCAGGCAGGCGCACAGCGCAAGCTGCCGCCTCCCAGCCCTCGCGTGCTGTACGCAGCCGGCTCAGACGTCATCCCTGCGGCCAAGGGCCTACTAGGCAGCGCTGACACCACCACCGAGGCAGAGTTCTTTGCCGCGGTGGCATACACCTACTCCCCCGAGACGTTGGGATTCTGGTTTCTGTCCGAGAGCGCATACGAGGACTTCCGCACATGGTTCGCCGGCCAAGTCACGACCTTGGCACCTGTCTTGCCCGCCAACACGCTCTCGCTCCTCCAGAAGTTTCAGGCCATGACCCTCGCTGGTCTGACTGAATCGCTGATTCTGCGCAAGGACGACAACGACGAACTCCAGCCGTACTCGTTCGCTCGCACCGTAGTCCACCTGCTGATGCAGTATGCCCAGATGCAGCGCACCGGACACACCACCAACGCCACCTCATTGGAGGCTGGCGTGATGCCGTTCGTCGCAACCGAGTTGTTCTTGCCGCGCACCGTGGTGCTCATCAACGCGGAGGCACACGCACGAGGCACCTCCCGCAAGGTTGATGCCGAGTGGAGGATCATCAACTTGGCGCTGAACACACCGGTGAAAGTCATCTCACGAACGTCGCTGTCCAAGCTCACGGCCCTGCCGCGCGCTATGGCAAAGGCGGCCAGCCAAGCCGCTAATGCTAAGACCAACAAGCTGGCTCAGGTCGGCCGTGCCGCCCGCGTGAAGTTCCGCAAGCAGAAGCCCAGTTCGGTGGACATCCTCACCGGACTCACCAGAGTCCTCAAGCGGATGAAGGAGGTCAATCGCTCGCAGAACGTGTTCCGCAAAGTCAAGTCGTCCTTCATCAGGGCGAACCGCCGCGACCCCGACGATTTCAACAAGCCTGGCAAGTCCGTCTCGACGCACTATCTGCCCGACTTGCACGTCTACGTCGATACCTCCGGCTCCATTTCGGAATACAACTATCAGCAGGCCATTCTCATGCTGATCAGGTTGGCCAAGAAGCTCAACGTGAACTTGTACTTCAACTCGTTCTCCCACGTCATGTCGCAGGAGATTCTGCTGCGGACGCAGAACAAGTCGGTGGCCCAGATCTACCAAGAGTTCCAGCGCATCCCGAAAGTTCAGGGAGGTACTGACTACGAACAGATTTGGAAGTACATCAACAACAGCCCCAAGCGAGCCGCACGCCTGTCGCTCGTGGTCTCGGACTTCGAATGGCGGGCGCGCTCCCAGCGCATACCGCACCCGAAAAATCTGTACTACGCACCATGCGGAAACATGGATTGGGACGATTTGGTCCACCACGCCGAGGGGTTCACCAAGAGCGTTCAGCACCTCGAGCCTGCCATCGCGCAGCACCTCATCGGAATGGTCAAGTAACCGTCCCGATCACCGCCCCCGCAACAGCCCCTTCTGGTCTTCCAGGAGGGGCTGTTGCGTACCCCCTCAAATCAGCAACACCTCACAGACCTGGAGAAATGACCCATGGGACTTTCCAACTTCACCTCCGACGACGACGACACCGCCGGCGGCTCAGGCCCCGGCTCCGTACCGCCCCTTGGTCCGATGAGCCCAGCATCCAGCGCCGGAGCTGATGTCAAGGACCTGCTCATTGACTACAACAAGCGCTTCAAGAACGCCGCCCCAGCATTGTTTCGCGAACGCGTGATCGAACAGGCGCTCGCTGTGCTCATCCGCAAGGACAAGCCCAACGCCCTCATCGTCGGCCCCGCCGGTGTAGGCAAGACCCGCATCGTCGAAGAGATCGCACGCCTGATTGCCACCAACAACGACGCGGTACCCGCGGCACTGAAGGACAAGACCATCTTCGAGCTGCCCATGGCATCTCTGGTGGCTGGCGCCGGCATCGTCGGCCAACTCGAGCAGCGCGTCACCGACCTGGTGGATTTCGCCACTGACGCCGCTAACAAGGCCGTCATCTTCATCGACGAGATTCACGTCCTGGCGGACAGCCGCGACCCGGTCTACTCCAAGGTCGCGCAGATCCTCAAGCCTGCCCTGGCGCGCGGAGACATGCACGTCATCGGCGCCACCACCTCGCAGGAGAGCCGTGACCTGGAAGACGACCCCGCCTTCCAGCGTCGCTTCACTCGCCTCATCGTTGACGAGCTCACTCAGGAGCAGACCATCGCCATCCTGAAGATCGCCCGCACCGGTTACATCACTCACCACAACAACAAGGTTGCCGTCTCTGACGACATGCTGACCGTGGTGGCGACCGTGGCTGACGAGATCAGCCGCGCCAACCAGCACCGCCCGGACAACGCTGTGACGTTGTTGGACCAGGCGCTGGCCGATGTCGTTGTCGCTCAAGGCTCCGCTATCGCCAAGGCGCTCTCGGAGGGAAACACGGCCGTCGCGCAAGCGCTGCAGTCCGTGACGACCCTGACTCTGACCGAAGCGAAGCTGCGCTCAGTGGCTCTGCGTCTGGCATCTGGTGTGGCTGAGAAGTCGCCGTTCGACGAGGCTGCTCTGGCTGCCTCGTTGTCCACGCTGCACGGCCAGAGCGAGGTCTGTGAAGAACTCATGGACGCTTTGCGTCGCGATCAGCTCGGTGCGTTCACGCGCACCAGGCCGATGGCTTGGATGCTTGCCGGCCCCTCTGGGGTGGGTAAGACCGAGACCGCCAAGCGCATCTCTGACCAGTTGACCGGTCAGGAGCCGATCATCCTCAACATGGGTGAGTACTCGGCTGAACACGATGTGTCTAAGCTCATCGGCTCAGGTCCCGGCTATATCGGGTCTGACTCGAACAAGGAGTTGCCGTTCGACACCCTCGAGGCGAACCCTTACCGGGTGATCCTGCTGGACGAGATCGAGAAGGCTCACCGCACCGTTCACCGCCTGCTGCTGACCGCTCTCGACGAGGGCTGGATGCGAATGGCTGATGGCAAGGTGGTGGACTTCTCGAAGGCAACCATCATCGCGACGACGAACGCCGCACGTGAACTCGTTGGTAAGCAGCCCACCGGCTTCACCACCAACACCCACTGCGCCGGTCGCATCGACCGTCAGCGACTGGTATCGGCGCTCAAGGAACACTTTGACGCCGAGTTCCTGGGACGTTTCCAGAAGATCGTCTCGTACGCGCCAATCACGCGCGAGATCTACAGCGACATCCTCGCTGGAGCCTACGAGCGTGAGCGTCAGCGTCTGCTGACAGTCAAGCCTCGCCTGGGACAGAACGTGCCCGCAATGGGCACGGCCCTGCTCGATGACCTGGTTGCCCGCACATATCTGGCTGAGCAGGGCGCACGCCCTGCCGAACGAGCTGCCCAGGAGTGCATCGAAGATGCGCTGCTCGCAGCGCTGGCGCCACAGGTGGCGCCGGGTGTCGTTCAGGGTTCCTTGTCCAACGGTGGCGAACACGCCACCGATGACGAGGACTAAACAACCCACTCACGTGGCCGCGGCCTGCGACCCAGGTCGCGGCCACGTGACAGACCCCAATCACCGAATTCTCAAACCCATTTCAAAGGAGCCGCCTCTCATGGCCAACTACTACGCAACTGCTCGCTCCAACTACTTCCTCGTCAAGGACAAGGAAGCCTTCGCCGTAGCGATGACAGATCTTGGCGTCGGCGTCTGGGATGACCGCGAAGACGGCCGTGTCGGCGTCTACCCCGACTACGGCGATTCCAATGGATGGCCGTCCTACGATCCCGAAGAAGACAAGGACATCGAGTTCACCCACATCGTTGCCGCGCATCTCGCGGATGACGAGGTCTGTGTGCTGCAGGAGGTGGGCGCCGAGAAGCTGCACTATCTCAATGGCTACGCCATCGCCTTCACCAACGAACTCGCAACAGACGCCGCAGCCGGCGTAGCCGTATCGCTCGAAGACATCTACGCCAAGGCTGCCGAACTCGGCAACTGCACGCCCGCCCAGTACTAAGCACCACCCGAATCAACACGCCCAGACCGCCGGTGAGCCCACATGGGTTTCACCGGCGGTCTTTCGTCGCGCCCCGACACATGTCAGCGCCTCTGCGAGACCCCCAAATCACACAGCGTGCAGCCCGCAGGGCCGCTCACTTGAATCCGAAAGGCCCCACCCATGCCTATTTTGCTCGACGACATCACGTCGCCCAACAACTCCACTGCCCGCACCGTCAACCCTCACTTCTTCAGCTCACTACTCACCGGTAACGGTGGCTCGCGAGGACTGCTCAACAGCAGTCGCCGTCCCGGCCGCCACGCACTCGGGCAGAACGCCAAGACCCAGCCCGTCGAGGTCGTCAATACCAAGGCCAAGACTTCATCGAGTTCCGTCACTGTTCGCACCATGCCTTTCGGTGCGCTGACGACGAACTCGCAGGTCACTGCGAAACTGCGCAAGGCACCTCTCAAGGTTCCTTCGGCTGGTGACCGTTTCCACGTCACGGCCAGCGCTACCGTGTTGGACTTTGACGTGTACGTCGACCTCACCCCCCAGGGTGCGGTGCTGACCGAAGACGGTTCCGGCGACGCCATCAGCCGCTCACTAGACGTCGTCTACCGCATGGAGACGTACGTCCTTCGCGCTGGGTCCACCTCTGCCGAGGTGCCTCTTGCGCTCGGATCCCCCTCCCCGGCGACGTCGTTTATCCCCGGCAAGGTGCGTGCCCTCGAGGAGTTCGTGCTGACTCGCATGTCTTACGCACCGCTCGATGACATCGAGGACCTGATCAAGGAAGCCTCGAACATCTATAGCCCCTCGGCCAACGGTGTTTTCGTTGACACAGCTGAGCTTGCCACCTGGATGAGCGAGTACGACCTGTATGACCGCATCTGCCGCCAGGCCGAGATGTGGGCAGGAAACGGCATTGGTGAGGCGATTTCCGATCACATCACCATGCTGTTTGACCCGCAGGCGAAGGCTCCGAACTCGGATACCCTCAACGAGCTCTCCGACCAGTTGCGCTACCTCGAGGGCTACAACGTCCCCTTGGATGCGTACCGCCAGATCTACTCCACGATCCGCACGGTGTGCCCGACAGATATTGCCGAGATCCTAGCTAAGCAAAACCTCAACCTGCTGATGAATGGCACGTTGGCCGATCTGGATGCTCTCAAGCCCCAGTTGGCCGTTCCAGCGTCTACGCCGGCCGCAGTTGCGTCGCTGCCCAAGAAGTTCTCCACGCAGCAGCGCGAGGCCATCACCACCGAAGAGCCGTTGTCTTTGACGACGGCAGGTGCGGGTACAGGTAAGTCCACGACCATCCTGGCGCGCATCGACTACCTGGTCGCGTGTGGCATCCCGGCCTCCAATATCACCGTGCTGTCGTTCACCAACGCAGCCGCTGACAACATCTTGGAGAAGAACCCGCACGTGGGCTCTATGACCATCGCTCGCATGGTGCTTGACATCTACAACCTGAACTACCCCGCGCACCAAATCTCCACGGTGGATTCCATTGTCAACTCGTTGGATATTTTCTTTCCCAACAACGACATGGTCGCTGTTCTTCGTCGTCGCCTCGTCGAGGTTGACAAGAACCAGGATGGCGCCACTACGGCGCTGAATGCGTTCATCGAATGGCACTTCGATGAGGTGATGGCAGTGCTGGACAAGATTCAGCAGACGTGCTTGGAGCTACAGATCATCGTGGCCTATCAACGCATCGACCAGTTGACTGAACCGCCGCACCTGGCGGGGCAGTTCCTGATCGTCGATGAGGTGCAGGACAACTCGATCTTCGAGTTCATCTATCTGCTGCGCTACGTCAACAAGCACCGCCAGAACATGTTCATCGTGGGTGATGCCAGCCAGACTCTGTACGAGTTCCGCTCAGCCAATCCCAAGGCGCTTAACGCGCTGGAGGGCTCGGGGGTCTTTGTGACTCACAAGCTGACCACGAACTACCGGTCGAACCAGGAGATTCTGGATTTCGCTAACGTCCACCTGGCAGACATCGAAGCCAACGCGCTGTCGCAGATCCGTCTGCAGGCAAACTCGCTGGCCCAGCCCACGGCAGCATCGTTCAAGGAGCGGGTCACCTTGGATTACTACTTCTACCCGAGCCAGAAGGCATTCACCGAGGACTTTCCAGCGCTGCTGGAGAACAACGTGAAGTCGTACATCGACGACTGCCTGGCCCGTGGAGAGAACGTAGCGTTCCTGGCCTACCGCAAGGCTGATGGCACCATCTTCGAGGAAACGCTGAAGAAGATGTACCCCGGTGAACAGATCGCCAACATCACCAGCAAGCGCCGTCGTCCCATGACGGTGTTCTCGCAGTACATCAAGAAGTACTGGAACGACGTCCTGCAGGTTCCCCCTGCCGATGCGTCGTTCGTCGTCTCCCGCGGCATCATCGACAACCTCGAGTACCTGCTCGGGCGAAATGCCGTGGCGATGCAGCCTGTCGTCGCAAGGGCTGTATCCGACTGGTGGATCACCCAGTCCTCCACCATCCTCGGATGGGTCGCACTTCACAAGGCCGGAGCAATGTCACGCGTTGACTTCTTCGACTCACTGATGCGCAACGTGCTGGATTACGAGATCAGCCAGAACGGCATCAAGCAGAACATTCTCAACCAGCAAAACCGCGACCGCAAGGAGCAGAACAGCCAGGGAAACGCCCGACTCACCGTGAGCACCATCCACGGTGCGAAGGGCCTCGAGTTCGACAACGTTGTAGTGCTGCAGCCGTTCAAGTCCTCAGACACCGAGGAGAACAAGCGGCTGTACTACGTTGCCCTGACCCGAGCCATACGCTCGGAGTACGTTCTGTCGTTCGGAACGGTCAAAAAGCCGCGCATTTCCACGGACTACGACCTGATCGTCCAAGCTCTCACCAAGCGTGAACAGCTCGATCTCCTGCGTCAGCAGGGTCTCGATCTGGACACCATGAGCGACGACGAGACCTCCGAGGCGATTGCTCGCCTCGAGGCCGAACGCGATGCTGCCGCCAAGGATGACAACAAGAGCATCCCGGAGCCGGTGACTGCTTAGTCACGTCGCACCCCGCCTCTTGCCCAGTGCCGGTGGGTGGACCTCACGGTCTACCTGCCGGCCTGGGCCGGATGCCTGCTCACCCCGTACGGCCGCCGCATTGCCGCGCCCGTACGCCACCGCCTACTTCCCTCAAAGGACGTCACCCCAAATGACCACTGAATCCGTTACCCGAGCCGCACCAGCGGAACTCGAATCTCTTCACACAGTTGCCGACCTTGTCCCCATGCGTGGCGACATCTGGTACGTCTCCTCGAAAAGCACGAACGCTGAATTGGGCGCCCACCGCTCGGTCGGCTGCGAGATCTGGCCAAACAAGTACGCAGTGATAGTCTCCAACGACCGCTTGAACGAGACGTCCGGCTTCGTCCAGATCGTGTACATCTCGACGGCCAAGCGACGCTCTCCAAACCGTCTTCATGCCCCCGTGGTCCTACCGCCCAGCACGGGTCGGAACACACTGAACGCCGTCGCATTTTGCGAACAGGTCCACGCCGTGGATATGTCGCGACTGCGCAACTACTACGGCGAAGTCACTGACGACGAGCTCGACGGTATCGACGAGGCAATTCTCTGGTCACTTGACCTCGCCGATTGATCCGGGAGGTACGGCTATGCCCAAGACGCGTAGGTCACGCCTATATTCAGTCATCACCGCCTACGGGGACATCGACGACACTGTCGGCACTAACGAGACCGTCGTAGCCGAGCACTTCCCTAACTCACGCGACCGCCGGGCGGCACTAGAGGAGCGCGTCCTGCATTTGCTGGATGCGCCCACTCACCACCTCAGCGATGAAGAGCTCCGCCTCATCATCGAACGATCAGTAACCATCGGCTACGGCCGGGTGCTCCTGACGGAGGCGACTCGCCGCGCTAACGGGGCCTTCATCAGTGAGTTCCCGGCGGCCGCCGTTCACCCCAAGCCATAAGGAGATCCATGTCTAACCGATTCATCATCACCGTCGTTGAGCGCACCGAGACCATGTTCGGTGTTGACGCGGGCTCTCTTAGCGAAGCCCTCGACACCTTCCTCAAGGACGAATCGTCCATCAAGGTCTACGACTACGCCGTCACGCAGCGTGAATGCACCAAGGTGCTCTCCACCGGCCTTGACGATGAAGAACTGTCAGAGGACGCCATCTCGGATGCCGTCGAAAAGACCGACGGCTTCTAAGCCTCATCACGCACTAGCCCGCCTCATGCACACCCGTGCGCGAGGCGGGCTTTTGCGTACACCCCCACAAATTCCGCTCATAAGGAGCCTCCACGTGATCACCCGCAAGCAGTACCTTCACGGTCACCCCTCCACTAGTTACCAGATGCACCGCGACTACTACGCGCAGTTCGTCACCGACGCCACGATCGCGGCCATCGCAATGACCTTCGGCGTGGACCGCCTGACCAAGACCCTCGCCAAGGACCGCCACGTGAACACGATTCCGCTGGTCCAGTGGGACCACGCATCGTGGCACCTCACGACACCCAGCCCCGAAAGCGAAATCCGCCGCGGTAGTAGCCGCGCATTCGTCAGCCACCTGGCAATGGACCGCGACGCCGTGAAGGCATCTGGCGACATCGTCACCCGCGCGTTCCTGGTATGCGTCGCCAAAGAGGCCGCGAAGCAGGTTATTGAACGTGCCGCACTCGCTATCCCGGCTAGCCCCCGAAAGGAGCGGCACCATGTCTGATCGCACAGCGGCTACACCTGTCGCGCAGAACAACGACGACACCGAGCTCGAGGAACGCAACGCACAAATCGACGCCATCGTCACAGCCGCTGGACAGCTCTCCAGCAAGCAGGTCGCTGCCATTCACGACTTTGATGGCGGTGGCCCCAAGGCTTTCGTTGAGGCGCGCCGCGCAGCGCGTATCGCAAGAAGCGCCGAAGGCAACCCTGCCAATGCTGCCCACATCGTCAGGCGACAGCTCGAAGAAGGCGGAATCTCTAGCAAGGGCGCCACGGCGGCGCAGGACGCTGTCATGGCACTCACTTCGCAGCACTTGGTCAGCACCGGTATCGGCTACCTCACCCAGGAGCACATCAACACCCTGATGGGGCCATGGGCCGCAGCAATGGGTGTCGCAGCCGCCGGAGGCGCGCTGTGGGAGGAAGACAAGGTGCTTATGGCTACCCGCACCGGCTATGTCGGCGCTAACGGCACGTTAGCCGTTCTCGGCGCTGATGTGTCGCCGGCTGACGGTCAAGAGGCCGCCCGCCGGATGCTCGGCACAGATGAGGTCGCTTTTGCGGGTATGCGATTCGGCTACCCGTCGTACACGTCTGATTCTTCCCAGCGCTGGCCATGAGAGACCACACACACCCAACATCATCCCGATCCAGTAAGGAGCAGCACCATGACCCACAACCCCAGCAACTGCCCAGTCTCAACCAAGACGCCTCCCGCGCAGGTTGACGACGACGGCTTCTGCTCGGAACACGGTTGGGAATGCGACGACTTCGCGCTTGAACCGTCCGCACCCGTCTACGTATGAAAGGACCCTCGCATGACAGAACTTCCCTACACCGGAGCGCCAGATGCACTGGTCCGCGGTAGCGCTGACGCTGCTGGTATCGACCTTCGCATCACTGAGGCGATCTCGATGCAGGCCGGCGAATCGAAAATGGTCGGCACTGGCGTGAACGTCGCCATTCCGACAGGCCACTTTGGCCTCGTCGTAGTGCGGTCAAGCCTTGGCATGAAGGGTCTCACCCTGGCCAATGCCGCTGGCATCATCGACTCCGACTACCGCGGGGAGATCAAGGTGGCCTTGCACAGTTTCGTCGCCATCGACCTCGCCGCAGGAGAACGCGTCGCCCAGATGATCGTGGTGCCGTTCGCTGTGCTCACGCCCGTCAACGTGGATGTCCTTGACGACACCGCGCGCGGCCAGGGCGGCTTCGGCTCGACAGGCACTGCGTAAACAGTGCCTGTCGGCAGCCACAGCTCTCAAACCAGCACTGAGCCAACGCCCCTCCGCGCTCGTCGCGGCGGGGCGTTGCTTCTGTACTCGCAAACACACCCAAGCAATCGGCCAATGCCGATTCGGGTCTGTTCTTGAAATGTGCATCTACCCTTACAGGTGCCTAGAGACAAGGACGTTCCCATGCGAGCAAGGCGCACTAGCCCAAAGTTACCTAGAAAAGATCTGCCCGATGGGGTCCGCAACATCAATTTGTGTGACGTCATCGGCTACCCGCTACGCGCCTCCAAAGGTATGGCTCGAATGTTCGTGATGCACTACCCCGAAGATAGTCGGAAACGAAGCGTCGCTAAGTGGACCGCGCGGCTCACGCCTATCCTCCTGGGCCTCGCCTTCATAGCGGGCTACGGGTTTGGCGCCCAAGTTCCTTGGTACTGCTTAGTCATCATTGCGGTTGGCCTCTACGCTCTAGCAATTTTGGTGTTCTTCTTCGCATCGCTCGTGAATACACCAAACCGTCGCACCTACTTCCTTGCATCGGGCGATGCAGTGCTAACTGTGGTCCGCAGAGCCAGTTACTGGGAGGGCACGCGGCACTTCGCCTTCAAGGAAGCGCAAGGCCGAGTCCTGCGGAAGGCCATCAACCCCATAGTTGTGGAACTTGGTCCCGAAGTACGCCTTGTCGCCTCTCACGAAAAGGTGGCCGCGAGGTACAGGGAAGACTTCACCGGTCTAATCGAAGACAAACGCCGCGGAACTACGCGTCGTGCCGGTCGCATCGACATGTACATCCCTGCACGACCAAAGCCGTAACCCGCCAGCCTCGCCTGGAAACAAGATGTAGCTCAACTGGTTGAGCCGCGATGAATCTCATCGCGAGTTGCAGGTTCGATTCCTGCCGCATCTGCTTCGCATGACCCCTGCACACTAGCGCGCCCACCCTCAAAAACCCCACTCCGAAGGAGCGCGTTGCCATGCCCATTTTGAAGGCGATGCCCCAGGGATTCTGGCCGCAGATCACCCACCAGCTCGAACGAATCGTGGAGGAAAAGCCCTCCACATTTGAGCAGATTCGCGAGATTCTCAACGACCCTGCGTACACGGCCATCTCAGAGCGCCCCGCGGGCGACAGCGCCTTCTTCGCGGGCTCTGGCGGCGACGCCACGCTCTACGAGGCACTGCGCCTCGCAGGTTGGCAGGTGGGTCGATACCAGGCGACTTATCACTACGTGATGAGCAACAACCTAACCGGCGAAGAGATCACCTATATCGAGGGTGACGTCGTGCCCGACAACCAGTTCTCGAAGCTGCCCTCACAGCGCACGGCCAAGCCCGTAGGCCCGCGGGTCTAGCGCGCCACATCATCAGCCCTATCCAAGGAGCACCACTGTGCCTGTTCTCGCCATGACCAAGTTACGAAATCGCCTACAAGCGGCGCAGCCTGATCTCAGAATCGAGCTGAAGAACGTCCGCGTCAACAGGCAGCTCTACGGCTGCACCGGATTCGTCACTGACCCCGCGACCAAGAAGGTCGTCTATGTCAGCACCGACACCAACGGGCTGGACTCACGCCAGGCGCTGCTTCGCACCGCCGAGCACACGCGTGACTTCACCGGCGGCAACAACAACTACGCCCCCACCGACGAACAGCATTTGGCAGTCATCCGGCTTCTCAAGAAATCGAGGTAGCCGCAGGTCGGCTGTCCCCAAGAGCCCACCGCGGGCGCACTCACCCAACCAGCGTCAGGAACTCACGATGTCCGACCCCATCACCATCACCACACCGAGCATCGTCTCGGCGACGACGACGGCCACGCAAGATGAACCGGCCGTCACACTTCGTGCGATGCACAATCCCCACACCGACCGCTACGCGACCATGTCGATCCTCGTCGAGCACCCCATGGTCGCTGTCACACCCACGCTGATGCGCCGGCTACGCCTGCGCGACGTCAAGTCGCAGTTGCTGCGTCAAGAGCTCGCCGCGGCGAACCCTGAACTCATGGCTATCGCACCGCTGAAGACCTTCCTCAAGGGGACCGCTGGCCGCGCAGTGTCCACCAAGGACCGAGAAGCGCCGTCGACGGAGCGACTCGAGCAGACGCTCGCCATCCTGCGCCTGGCCCGACTCACCGGCGACTTCGCCGCCGTCAGTGTCATGCGCTGCTTCGGCATCGAGCGAACTGACGCGGAGGCGTGGATCAAACTCGCACAGCGTCACCTGATTGCCACCTAACTCAGCACTATCACCTGCTCAAAACCCCTTCAAAGATTGGAGATCCACCATGAAAAACCAGCCACTGGCCGTACGAATGCGACCCACCTCACTTGACGACGTTGTCGGTCAAGACCACCTCCTTGCGCCGGGCTCTATGCTGCGCAGCCTCGTCGAGTCCCCTTCGGCCACCTCGGTGATCCTGTGGGGACCTCCTGGTACAGGCAAGACCACCATCGCTTACGCGATTGCGTCCTCCACGGACAAGGCATTTGTCGAGCTCTCGGCGACCTCGTCTGGCGTCAAGGATCTGCGCGCAGCTATCGCCCAGGCCGAATGGCTCCAGGATGAGGAAGACCGTAGCACGGTCTTGTTCATCGACGAGATCCACAGGTTCTCGAAGGCTCAGCAGGACATCTTGCTGCCCGCCGTCGAGCGGGGCGTCTTGTCTATGATTGGCGCGACCACGGAGAACCCGAGCTTCTCGGTGAACTCGGCGTTGATGAGCAGGTCTGTTCTGCTGGTGCTTCACACCTTGGACGAGGATGCCCTCGTCGCCGTGATGATGACCGCGTTGGACGCTGAGCGCGGCCTCAACGATGCCGTTGGATTCGACATGGTGGCCATCGAAGCGATCGCACGCAGCGCGTCGGGCGACGCCCGTCAGGCGCTCACCATGCTGGATGCTGTCACCTCAGCCGCTCAGGCGCAGTCTCTGCGTAACGTTGACATCGACTTCGTCCAGGCTGTGGCCCCAAAAGCCATCGCTCGCTACGACCGTGACGGCGACCAGCACTACGACATCATCTCCGCGTTCATCAAGTCGATGCGAGGCTCCGACCCGGACGCCGCGCTTCACTGGCTTGCGCGGCTGATCGATGCCGGCGAAGACCCGCGATACATCGCTCGTCGACTCATCGTCCACGCGAGCGAAGACGTGGGTCTAGCTGACCCGAGCGTGCTGTCCACTGTCGTGGCAGCCGCCCAGGCCGTCCAGCTCATCGGAATGCCTGAAGGGCGCCTCGCGCTGGCTCAGGCAACGCTGGCTATCGCCACCGCCCCGAAGTCGCCGGCCGTCTGCGCGGGCATCGCTGCTGCACTGAACGACGTTCAGGCTGGTCGCACCGGCAATGTGCCCATGCCACTGCGAGATGCCCACTACCCCGGCGCCAAGGCGCTCGGTCACGGAGCCGGCTACCTGTTCCCGCACGACTACCCCTACTCGGTAGTCGCGCAACAGTACTTGCCTGACGAAGCCGCCAACGCGCACTACTACACCCCAAGCGCCAACGGCTACGAGAAGACCCTGTCTCACCGCCTGGCAAAACTGCCGTAAGGCGCAACGTCGAAGCCCGATGCACCTACGTGTCCGTTTCGATGATGACCTCAAGCGGACCTACCCCATTCACCCGACCTGGGAAGTCAAGTACCCCACCAGCACCGAAGGAGGCACCAAGTGAACGAGCAAGAAATCGATGCGATGACCAGGATCATCTATTCCGAGACGATTCATCCCACTACGACGGCCAGCGGAAAGCTTGCCCCCGGTCCCGCCCAGAAGCGTTTCACCTTGGGCTGGGACAACGCCCTCAAGAAGGCCGAAGCGCTATATGCCGCTGGCTACCGCCTTCAGGCTGAGCCAACGAGCTTGATCGACGCGGAAGCGCTGTACGAGAAGCGCCTCCAAGAGTGGCGCGAGGCCAACGGCCCCATAGGTATTTCGCGCGACAACGAATCTGGCTTCGACGCCGGGTGGGATGCCGCGATAGCCGCCACAACCTCGCACCGCACCCAACCTACGCCCGTGAGCGCTACGACAGTGGAGAAGCATGGTTGTGTGACGCATGATCGCGTCTTCCGCGACGACTGCATCTGGTGCGCCACAACACAATCGCAGTGGCTGGCAGCAACCGCACACGAATGACAACTCACCCGAGAACAGGCCGCCCAGACGGCAGAGCGCATCGGCGCCGAAGGCGTCGAGGGCTTCAAGCCCAAACGCTCAGTTGGGACGCGCGCGTCTCGAAGGCTGCCGAGCTAGCTGACACCACCACCACAGAAGGAGGGCCTGATGCCTGAAGCACAACACGTACATCTGCTGGCCAACGTCCGCGCTGCGGTGCTGGGCCTACCGACCACGCGTGCAGCGTCGTGGGCCTCCGGCGGATGGGACGCCGTTTCTCAGAAAAACGTCCTGGCCATCCTCCACAGCGCATTGGAGCCAGCCACCCACGAGGTGACGGTGACAACTCTTGCCGGGCTCAACGAGCTCGATGCAAGTACCTGTGTGGCGGATGCGCTAGGCGGCGCCTCGAGAGCCGCGAGCCTACAAGAACACATCAATGGAGTCGCCAATGCCTACCCCGGCGAGGACTTTCGGTACGCCGAGTGGTTCCCCATCACAGTCCTTGTCCCCGCTACCCGCTCGATCGGAGAAAACGATGCCTGAAGTACCCAAATCAACCTGTGAGGTTTGCCTCGGCTCCGGCAAGGTCGCCTACGGCCCCTGGGGATCTCGACCACCCCGTAAAACATGCGACGCCTGCCACGGCACCGGCGAACAACCCACCCCGAAAGGAAGTCCCCATGGCTGATATACCTACACCCCTGATGTCTCAGAGAACCCGCATTCAGGTTCTGAGCTTCTTCAAGCGGCGCGACGACCTTGGCATCTACTTCGACGAAGACCTCACTACGCAGGAAGACTTTGACCAGCTTCTGCTGGAGGACATTGAGAACTGGGCGTGCATTACCGGCGACCGCTTCTCGGAGCCCGACACCGTCTTCCTAGCGTGGACCGGCAGCAACGAAGACATCATCGACGCGTTCATTGCCACCCAGGGCACTTTGCCGAGCAGGCATACCCGCAAGGACGCCACCTGGTTCTCCTTCGCCGCACGCATCTACTTGCACCTGTGCGCCATCAGCTATGGCGAGATGGCTCCCGTGGACTACCGACGCCAGCCTCACCGGGCTGGGCGGTAGCCGGCACATCATCTACGGCTGCACTAGTCGGCACCTTCGACGGCCCCGAGATCAACTCCGGCAAGTCGTGGCTGTTTGAACGCCCCACCGAGATCGAGGAGGAAAAATGACCGACAACGAGTACACGCCGTCGATAAGCGACATGAAAGAGATGTACGTCATCGGTCGAGCAACCGGCGATCCCGGCAGTCTGCCGTTCGGGAACTCTGGTGAAGCTGAGGCTCGTGCAGAGTTCGACCGTTCGCTCACCGCCCACGACGCCCAGGTGCACGAACAGGCCATCACGCCGACAGCCCGGAGGCATTGGGAGTGGGCTACGAGGAATCGAGTGAGCCCCAGCACCTTCGGAGGTTGCATATGCTAAATCTGCGAGTTGATGGCGAATCTGACCCGAATGGAAACACCATGGCCCACCGGTTTGGGCCGGGGAGCCCCCGACTTTAGCCGTGGAAAGGATGTCAAAAGTGGGTATCTGCTTAGGTGAAGTGGGTAACGGCCCGATGGAAGGTTGACAGCGGCGGAAGTTAGAGCGCTTCGGGGGCTGGCGTGTAATCGATGGCGGCAAGTAGAGCCGTCGTCCCCATGAAAGAGGTCATCCAGTTTGTCTTTTGCGTTAACGCGATGATTCGTGCTTCTGGGTAGGGAAGCAATGCTTGCTTGAGGCTCTCCGCAGCGCGTCGGAGATCGTGTCCGGGAATTGTGACGGTGACGATGGCCTGCGTGCGGATAAGGGACATGCTCTGAGCGTACCTGTTGGAGTCAGGGGACTAAGCCGCCAGTGGGCGCTGGATCCGGCGTCGGCCTGACGTCACAGGCTGCCGAATCGTCTCGTGGAATTACGAGGCTTTTGATCGGGTGCGGCCCGGTAATAACGGACTGTTGCATGAGGCGGTAGAACAACAGACCTCGGCTTTTCGATGTCCGCCGGTTGAAGCGGAAAGTGAACTCGTCGAGGTAGAACCCGAACTGCTCTCGGGACGCTCCGTGGTGCATCGTGCCGATCATCCATCGCTTCAAAAGTGAAGCCACCCGGTGCACCGCCGGAAGGTCGATGTGGGCCGGGACGGTCGAGCCGAGCTGGGTGAAATACTGGTGCTCAAAGCCCAGCGCGGACAGGCGCCTGAGTTCCCGGGCGCCGTCGGTTTTGATCATCGCGCCGGGTGCGACGACGCGTTGGGTGAAATTGACGAGGGTGAGCCGACCTTCGGGTGTTGGCTCCAGCCTGATGCGACCAATCCGGTTCTTCCCTAAGCTCTCTGCAGCCACCATGACCGGAACTTTGTCGCTTGAGCGCCCCACATTGCCGCGGGAGATGCCCCCGACGAAGGTCTCGTCGACCTCGACGGTGCCGGTGAGCAGATCCCGCTCCGGGACGACCATCGCGCGCCGCAACTTGTGCATCCAGACCCACGCGGTCTCGTAGGATTTCAACCCCAGGACACGTTGCAGGCCGAGGGCAGACACCCCGTTTTTCTGCGCGGTGACAAACCAGATGGCGGCGAACCAGGTCCGCATCGGAGTGCGTGTCCGGTCGAAGATAGTCCCAGCCGTTACCGAGGTGCGCCGCGAACAGGCCGTGCACATCCATAGGCCGTCCGTTGTCCGCCACGAGGTCGTTGCGGCGCATCGCGGGCACACGAATCCGTTCGGCCACCGCAACCGTGCGAGGTAATCGAGGCATTTCTCATCCGTGGAAAACCAGTCCTGAAACTCGAGGAACGTGGACGGATAATCCACACCCGACAGCGGCCTGACGCTCGGTGAAATCGGCATGAAACCAAGGCTACTTCACCCAAGCAGATACCCAATATGTCAAAACAAGTGAAAGCCGGTCAACCCCTACTGAGAGAACAAATCATGAGCAAAAAACAAGAGTGCGCTGAGTATGAACCTACCGCTGGGAGACAGTCCACAGAGAAGCAGTACGGCAAAACCCAGGAGCGTGAGATCACCTGGCGAACCACGCAGTACGCCGAGCTCGGTATGCAGGTCGCTGCGCTCTTGGGAGCCAACGTCGGTCCCGTGTCCGGCGCAGACTTCCTCGAAAATGTCGAAACTGCGATCAGCGAGGTCGGTCTGCGAGAAAGCCGCGGCCCATTTGCGCCAACCCCGACCGAAATCTTCCGTGCACTTGCCGACGAGTACGGCTTTGAGCACGACGACGACACCGAGGAGTGACAATGACGACCGATCCCACACTCACACAAGATTCGGTGCGGCAGATACTGCAAGAGCTTGATGAAGCCCAAAGCACCTACGACAGCGTCTCCAACGCAGGTGAAGCCTCCGTCAAGGACTACGAACGGCTGGAGGACGCTCGACTTGCGTTAGCTGACACTGCCGCTGAGATCATGCGTGAGCTCGTCACCAAAGCAATCGCCTGGCGCGCACTCATTGCCGCCGAGGGTGACAGCAATGACACCGAGATCGACGCCCTACTCGAGGTCGCCGGCGCAATGCGCATGGTTCTCGACATGGTCGGCACCGACTGACCCCCGCCTCCACTAACGCCCCCTCACCAGTTGCCCTCGAGGCGCCGGTGCAGGGGGCGTTGTGGATCACCCAAACCCGTAGAGATCTAGTCCCGAACGCAACAAACCCCCGTACTGATTGGCTTGCGCCGATCCGTACGGGGGTTTGTTTTTTAAGCTCAAAGTGGTTTTGAGGTAGCGCTACGCCGCGAAGTCCAGCGAGTCTTTCCTGCATCCCAGATGCGGGGCATCTGTTCAATTCGGCCAAATCGCGCTCCGCCAAGCCAAACGCCCCGCCAGGGCAAACCGAGGTGGGGCGTTTGTGAAGTGGTTTTGAGGGACCGCTAGTCGAAGGAGTGCGCTTCAACCCAGCCGTTGACACTGGAGTCGAAAACCCACCTCGACATGGCGGTGGTGCCCCAGTTGTAATGCAGCGCGGTGACCCCAGAAACCTCACCCGGATACAGTTCCCGGTCCATGCCCGGCACCGAGTAACCGTGTGTCTGCGCGTACGCCCACGCCTCCTCCCAGCCGCCGTCGAAGTACATCGTGCCAAGTTCCTTGGTGCTGGAGTTGTCGATGAACTGGTACACCCCCAACGCGGTGCCTTTGGGGTCCCTCTCGTTGATAGAGATCAGGTAGCCGCCCTGACCAGTGTTGCCCTCGGGCCACGCGCCGCGACCGGTGATCCCCTCAATGGTGTTGGCCACTACGTCGGAAGGCAGCGACTGCGGGTCCTCAATCTGGCCGCGGAACCCCAAGGGCTCGGCGTTCGTGCCCTCGTACCGCTCGCCGTCGATGTACTGAACCAGCGCGCCCGGCTGCGCCGGGTCAGCGAAGTTGTACCCGGGCACCATCTTGGGCGAGAGCGCGCGAATGCCCTGATCCCACAGATCCGGGTACGAGTCAGCGATGAACTGCTCACCCTTCGATTGCGGGGTGTCCGAGAAGACGTAATCGGCCGGATCAGAGACCGCAGGCCAGTCATCAGCGGTCGCCGTGCGCACCACAAAGTCCGCGGCGAGAGAGGGCGAAGGTGAAGGCGCAATGGTCTGCTCGACCTGAGTCGTTGGACCACCAGAAATCGTCGGGTCCGTGGCACTCGTGTCGCTTGAACACGAGCACAGCCCAAGCACGGCGGTTGCGGTCAAAATGCCCGCGGCAACCTGTTCACGATTAAGTGCAGCCACTTCGTACTCTCCCATCGGTTCAATTCCATGCTTCGGGCAATTCGGGTCAGCCTTCTGCGACGGTCGTGCACCGCGCTCGTCGCGGTGGTCCCATTGCGCCACGGAGAGGTCTTCGCGGTGCCGTTCACCGTGTCGTCGGCAATGCTCGCGCCACTTGACTGCGATGAGCCAGAACCGCCTCCCTGCTGCTCGGCGACGTCGTAGGTCAGGCTACTTCTCGTTTTTTTTCGCAGCTAACTCACCGATCGCGACACCGTCTGCGCCGTAACGCACACGAGTTCCCGGAATCTTTAGACCGGGGAGGTCAGCGTCAGTCTTATCCAGAAACTCATTGGACTCACGTGTCGCAGAGAACTTCAGAACGGTGTAATCATCCACCATGCCGGTCTTGTTGCCGGCGAACTGCACTCGGTGGCCCTTGTGCCGCTGCCAGTAGAAGTGACCGAACCCCGTGAGGTTCACACGGGTGCCGGCGCGCACGTGCTCGAGAAGCGTCTTTATGAATGCTTCGTACGCCGCCGAGGTGATGTTGATGGGTAGGTCAGCCTCTTGCGCCATCTTGCGAATGAACTCGCGCTTGTTGATGCGCTGTGCGTCCTCGCCGCCGTCGCCCCCATCGTCTTTGGGGGGATTCACTGCCTTGCTCATGTTTGTCCCTTTTGCGTGAGGGGGCAGTGATTATCAGCCCCCGGATAGCTCTTATGTAATGGGCGACACCGTTCGTGGCCCCTTGGCGTTTAACACTACTACAGAACCCGGCTATCCCAAGGAATACTCCTCGCGTCTATGAGTACAAAACCACCGTTCCTAACTAACACGAATCAGTACGTGCTGACTGATTCGCTGCTCCCCGAACGGTCTTGGGAGCTCCCCGTCTAGGTCGAGTCTTCGGACCGGTACGGCTCAGTGCTACCGAGCGCCCCGAAGGTGCCTTTGAGGGAAGTGCGGTCTGGCCTGATTTGCCGTGTGAAGCGGTCGGTGTGCCGCGCAGCGTCCTCTGTCGCTGTGTGGGTCCTGTCCGTCGACGGCGAATCTGGTGACCCAGACCGCGTCTGCCGATCGCGACGGCTGCGGCGTGGTGCCGCGTAGCGTCAGGATCGGAAGTTTTTAGCGGGGCGCGCCAGTGCTGGTTGCCCCATTTGGAGGTGTAAGCCGGGTCGACCGCGATGATGTGAACACCGGCGGTTGCGGCCATTCCTGCGAGTCGGTCGCGAAACTTGGCGGTCGGGATTCCGGCGACGGTGCGGCGGAATTGCTTCCCACGCCCGCCGCGCCCCATGGTCTCGCGACCGGTGTTGCGGGAGTCCTCGAAGCTGAGGTTTTCGATGGCTATTGCTTGGGCGTCAACCGCGTCCGCGAAGTGCAGCAACTGCGAAATCGCCTCTCGGAGGCGGGCGTCCCTTGTGCTTGCTGGCAGGCCGGACCCCGCGAGCGGGATAGTGACCGGCCGCCCGGTCGGGTTCCCGCCAACGTCGAGCAGGTGTGCTGCGAGGTGGTCGGCATTCAGGTCGACACCGACGACCTTGCCTGCCCGCAGCGCCGAGAGCGGCACCTCTGGGATCTCCGGATACGACCAGGAAGCATCCATGTACCAGCGGTTTTTGTCGACGTCGTAGGTGATGTCGTAGCGCACGGACTGGCGCTTATGTGCGCGGTCCTGCCATTCATCGCCTCGATGAGCAAAGGAAACCATCGGCACGTGGACGTACTTTCCGAGGCGCGCAGCGAGTGCGGCAGGCACCTTGATGCGGACACTTTCACCGTCCGCGGTGATCGTTTCGTTGCCGCAGTTCCTGCCGCTCTCGCCGTCCGCAGTGAAGAACATGCGAGATGCGTCCCACCGCTCGCGCCACTGCGCTTCGCTCAGCCCCGCCGCTTCGAGATTCGCTTTCATAGACCACAGCCGACCGCTCCCAACAGCCAGGCTCGGTCGCGCGCGTTCCAGTCGCGCCTGTGAAGCAGTCAGGCGCTCTCGTAGTTGCGCTAGCCTGCGCCTCTTTCCTTTGCGTTCACTACCGGAGCGGTAAGGCTTCTTCGCGCCCACAGCAAGGCGACCCTCAATGGTCGAAGTCGCCTGCTGCAACATCCTTACTTCCGTCGACAAAGCCCTCATCCCGAGCTGGTACTGGTCTTGCGCCTGGCGTGTCATCGCCCCAGCCCAGCGAGAAGAGGACTCGGCGGTGAGTTCGCGCTTGTCGCAGGCGCGCCACTCGTTTCGCTCCTGCGCGTGAACCCGACCGAGGTTCAGTCGACGGGCAAGAGTGCGGCGGTAAAGTCCGCCAAGGTGGGTGCCAATCTCAGCAAGTGCCAGAGAGGCTACCTCGTCCGGGAGGAGTCTCGTGCGGGTGCGCACACCCTTCGGTGTGGCGACCACAAACGACTCCTTGATCACCCTCATGCGTCTGCTATCTCTAACGCCGCGCACTCGAGCGCGCGTTCCGCGCGATTCTTGGCGCTGCGGCGTCCGTACAAGCGCGCGCAGAAAGAGGTGAGGATCTCGGTCATATCGCGCACAAGGTCGTCCTCGACTTCGTCTTCGTTGAGGACGATAAGCGTCCTCCCGGACGCCTCCATCGCAGCTTCGACAAGATCGATGTTCATGCGACCGAGACGGTCGCGGTGTTCAACGACCACGGTTTTGACTTCTGGGTCCGAGAGCAGCCGGCGAACCTTGGTGCGATCTCCGTTCATGCCCGACCCAACCTCGGACTCCTTTCGCGTGACTGTCGCGCCGGCGGCGTGCGCCCAAGCAGTCAGTCGATCCATCTGGCGGGTTAGGTCATCGCGCTGGTCGTGCGAGGACACTCGCGCGTACAGGCCAACAGCGCCAGGGGTATCCGCGATCTTTTCTCCGGACGGCGGGTCTGGGTAGACCATAATTACTCGCGGTCCGACACGCTCGGCGCGTACAGGCAACGTTCCCTCGCGGAACCACCGATAGGCAGTTTGCGGGTGAATGTTGTTCGCGATCGCCCATTCCTTCAACTTCATGCTCGAAACTCTACCCTCTGGTAGTCACTAAATCAATAGCAAACGAATCAAATCGCTCTATTGGACTAACCCCACTCCCACCCGCTGGACTGGTGTCCTGGCGAGTGAGGTGGCACGAGGGTAGCGATAAAGGCCGAACCGCCTCAGTATTCGTGACCGCTGAGATCCTCTTCCTCGCGAATATGTTCGGTGATCTTAGTGGTTCGCGTCTTTGGTGTGCGCGCTGCAGCCTGCTCCGCAGCGGCACGTTGGTTGTCGCGTCCGAACTGCTCGCCAGCCGCATCAAGCTTGCGACTCATGTCCGCCATGAAGCCCTGGCTCTTCTTGCTGTCCGGCGAGGCGCGTCCAGCTCCCCAGCGCTCTCGATCCTCCGGGGTGACGAATCCGAACATCTCGGTTATCTCTTTATCTGAGGGAAAGGCAATGCCCATGGTGTGCTCCATTCCTAGTGATCGATGAAGCTGAACTGTCCGTCAGCCTCGGTGTCGAGAGTGAAGTCGCCTTCATCCTCAGCGTTGTACGCACGGTTGAGGCGTCCACGCATGGCCCGCCGCTCCCGGCTTCGTTGTGCCTCAACCTTGGCCTCGGCCGCTCGAGCAGGCGCCACAGCCACCGCCTCGTTGAGAGTGCGCCCCATCCGCGACTGGGCCTGATGAACCTGACCAAACGTCACGGGCTCTTCGTTCGCCGTCTCGTGCAAGACATCAGGATCCATGCCACAGCCAGTGAGGTACTCGCGGTAGCCCACCCCTGCTGGCGCCGTGTGTGACTGCGCGATGGCGTTCGAATACTCGACCTGCTGCCAAGACGACGAGGGTGACGCTGCTGCAGCTTTGACGACCTGGGCGTACGCGGGATTAACCAGCGCGGCCTTTTCAAGGCCGCGCACGTACGACGCCGCGAACATTTGATCCTGGCGTGCAGAAGGCATTCCGATGCGCTCCATTTCCTCACGCATCGACACCACGGCGAGCTCGCGATGACGCATCGCTGTGTCGGTTGACTCGGTGGTGTCCGGGCTGCCAATGAGAACAGCGCGGGAGTACACCGAACGAGGCACCCAGCTGTTGCCGGCGAGATCGTTGAGGTGGCCCGAATGAGCCGTGACGTTGAGGTCCTGCGCCATGAAAGATGACATGTGCTCAGTCAGGACGCTCTCGGGATTGACCCCCTGCACGTAGTGGGGTGGCGTGAACGCGGCCACATCAGGGAACTCGTTGTAGATGTCCCCCTCCGTCTCCACATCCTCATACGGTCGCGCAGCCTCCTGCACGGGCTCTTCAGGCGTAGAGCCTGGGGAACTCGACTCACCCCCGGCCGCCGGTGTAGCTTCCTGAAACTCACCGTCGGTGGGCTCAGCCTGCGACTGAGCGCTTTGGCGGCAGAACTCATCGACCTGAGCGTTCAGACGTGTACGCCATTCGTCGCCATCGGCGCCAAACCACCGGTCACCAAACTCGGGTGAGCGTGCTGCTGCAATGGAGATAGACGACACCAGGGCCTCGCCGTAAACGGTGTACGCGTCCTCCGGTGAAACCCCATCGTGGGCCATCGCCTGGAACGTGCTTTGGCAGGCGAGCAGACGCTTGCGCATCCCGTCGTCCGCCGTCTTGGCAGCTGCGTCGGGGAACCGACCAGTCTGCAAACCGGCAGCGTATACGTACATCTGTGCTTCCATCACGTCTTGGCTGTCAGTGACGGCTGCGGCACTGAGCCCGCCAGAGAACGCCTCGACCATAGCCTCACGGTGCTCGTCGGTCGTCATGGACTGTCGCACCGTGAACGACCCGCGGTCCACTCCGAGGCCGCTGCGGGTGTCAACAAACTTGGAAGCGTGCTGTCCGGGGACAACCCGCCCGTGGGCGGTCTGCGAGAACACCTGGGCCAGGTGAGGCTCTTCGGGTAAACGCAAACCCACAACCGTGCGCATCGAACGCGAGATCGCGTCCTTGGACACGCCGTCCTTCGCGGCCATCGTGTACAGCTCGTTGAGCGCGCGCTTGTGTTGCGCGGCAACCACCTTGGGATCAGCGCCCGGCACACGTGCTTCGTGATAGGTGCTTTCAGCAAGACCCACCTCCATCAACGCGGCGGAGTCCGCAGTAAACGGAGGAAGACCGCCACGCTCCAAACGCTCATACTTCTCGAGCTTGCGTAACCACTTGCGACGCAGATCATCACGGGACTTGCCCTGGGCTATCGCCTGGCCCTCTTTTCGCAGCGCCTTGCCCTCTCCGGCGTGGGCGATTTTCTCCATTACCGAGGAGTACACCTCGCCCACCTTGGGGCCGATTACGCCCCGCAGTTGAGGAGACAGCAGCATCATGGCGGTGGCCATGCCTGCTGTCTCCATGACACCCGCGGCGGTGAGCCCGCCACGAAGTGGCCGGACACAGTTCATCGCCATGGTGGTGGTGAATGCTCGGTGCATCATCGACATCTCTTGCTTTTGCTTTTTGCCAGAGACACCCTCGCGGGTGATACCGGAACGCCGCAGACTCGACATCAGGTCGCGGCTGGCCTGCCACGAAGCCCGTCGAAGTGCGTCCGCATCACCCGTCAAAGGGTCACTCGGCTTTGGCGGTTCGCTGGCCGTCGCCGTGGGTGGCGCATTGCGCCCATCGGGCACCTCGAAGGCGTCATAGACACCGTCGGCATCCGGCGTCGGCGTCGTCTCGTACAGCGGAATGTTCAGCTTTCGGTTTAATCGAGCCATGTGGCTTTACCTCCTAAAGGTCTTGGCTAGAAGTCGAAGCCGGGGACGTCTTCGCGCTCAGGCGCTTCGGGCAATGCCTCGGTCTTGGTGGCCTGGGCGGCAACAACGGGCTGCGCGGCAGTCCGCTCTTGCGCTGGGCTCGGTGCCGCAGCAGCCTTGGCCGTCACCGGGACGCTGTCAGCGTCGCGGGTGAAGTCCACAGCAGGCGGCTTGTCTCGGCGCACCGGCATCGGTGGTCGCGTCATCGCAGACTCAAAGGGCTTGTCCACCGTGGGCGTTGGCGCCTCGTGCGCACCGTAGTACTGCGCAAACTCTTTACTATCCATGCCGAGGGACTCGGCCAGGAAGCCGTCACGGTTCAGGTCATTGATGCAACCCACGGTCTCAGGCATGAACAGCACGCTGCGGGAATCCCGCACTTGGTTGAGCATGGCGGCGAACGTGTTGCGGCGGGTGTTGAACCGCTCCGTTACGGCCAACTGTGCCTGTCGGGCCTTCGTCAGCTGCACTGACAGTTCGGCCTCACGCCATGGGACATCGGTATCCGTGCTGGGCGCATCGTCCAATGCGGCGAGTTGACTCTCAAGGCTGGCCTCCCACACGGCTGCCTCGGTATCCTCGGCATCGCGATCTGTGATGATGCGGTTCGACTGCCCGACCAGCAGCCAATTCACTTCGTCATTCGCCTCATTGCGTGTCCGTCCAAGGGCGTCCGCCAGGTGAGAGAGTGCTTCGACTCGCTCATCCTTGGATGTGTTGTCGTTCATAACGACCTCCGTTTTTGGTTGATATACCAGTCAAAAGAAGTCTACCCGACGAACGCCCCTACACGCTATAGTTCGTGCTCGAAACCGTCGCTTTCCGTCTCGGCGAGCACTGGCTCGGCCACCGTGACAGCGGGCGCCGGTGCGCGCACCGTGGTGGCCAGCGCTGATCGTCGGTTCACGCCACGGGCTCGCGCTAGCTCGTTGTCATCGCGCAGGATGTCCCGGTTGACGATGGGGACGTACTCCGGGGCCGGGACCGGGCGCGTGGGATCCGCCGCCCGCTCGACACGCATTTCGTACTGGTCGGCTTCCCGCAGGTTGCGCTGAATCTCGAACGGCGCGAAGAGACGGTTGTGCTCCGCCGCAAAGAGGTTCTCGTTCTGCGTCGCTGCCGCGCACAGGTCCTCGAACGTGCCTCCGTAGGCCAGACGATCCATCGTGGACCCGTTGGCCAGACCCTCAACGGTTGCCGACAGGTCACTACCAGCGCCGACCGTCTCGATGTCTCGCATGATGCCGTTGCCATCGGACAGGGCCGACGCGACGATGGATACGTGCTCAGGATCCACGGACGGAATGTTGAGACCGTCCTTGGAGGTGTACATCGCCATGAACTGCTCTTCCCACTGTGCCGTGGATGCCTGCAGGTCGTTGCCTCGGTCATCCGTGGCTACGCTCCAGTGCGAGGAAATGCCGTCAGGTCCGGTGACACGCTCCATGCGGCGACCCTTCCAGAGGTCACGCGCCGAGGACAGCAACAGGCCGTACTTCTGCATCGCCTCGTGTGGGTCGTGCTTGGACTGAAGCAGTGACTGCGTCACTGGGTACGTGAGCTCCAGCACCGACTTCTGTGCCTCGTTGCGCAGCGCCTTGACGCCACGCTGGCTGAACGCACCCGCGATACCGACAGCCGTCTTGACCGCGATAGCGACCATGACGCCCTGGTCCTCTTCACGGGTATGAAGCGGCTTTGCCTGGTCGACGCCGTTCTCGTCGACACCCAGGTGCTTGGCGTAGGCCGCCAGCTTGGCCGGCGAACCCTTCGCGCCGGTGTCGATGCAGGCGTGCTTGACGGACTCGAGGTGCGAGACCGGGTCAGCAAACGACAGTGCAGCATCACCGTATTGACCCTCCATCGCCTCGCGGTAATACGCGCTGAGGTAGTCCTTGATGAGGCGGTTGGCCGCCAGGCGCTGATCCTGCGTGTACGTGCCCTCTTCGAAGTCGCTGTGAACCTCGTTGGCACGCATCGTCAACTCACCAAAGCGCTCAGTGAGTGAGCCCCTGATCGACTGTGAGACCTTCACGTCCAACGAGTCCTGCATCATCAGCGGGTGCAGTTCTTCGGTCGAACCGTCCGGCATAGGCACAGCCTCGATCGCGCCAAGGTCGAGCAGGTTGGCCTCAACCGTCAGCTTGTTCATCGCCTCGTTGTGCGCCCGCTCGCCGTGAAGCTTCACGATGGCGACCGAGTCTCCGTCGAAGTCGCCATCGAACGACTTGTCCATCACCGGGTTGATGGCGACGCCCGTCAGACGCTCATCCAGAGATACCCGCATGTAGCGCACACCGGCATCTCGCAGAACAGGGTCACGCCACACCAGAACATAACCGTCTGCTTCGACACCCAGAGCCTGAGCCATGTCAGGGCTCATCGCGACCTGGTCAATGTCCAGACGGGGATCGGCGCTCCACACAGCCGTGGCCGAGCTGGGAAGACGCGAGCTCATCAGCGACTCCTTAATCATGTTGTGGTTGCCCGAGAGCTGACGGTCGATCAGACCTGACGTCACCACAGAGAAAGCCGACTGCGCCATGCGCTGGCTTTGCTCCATAGTGCGACGCGCCTTGATGGCCATCGCAGCGTCCACCTCTCCGAAATCACCCGCGAGTCGGCGCTCCTGGTAACGGTAGTCACACGCCGCGGTGAAGATCTTCAGGTACTGCGTCGTGTACTCGTGAGCACTGTTGGTGCCGTCATCGAGCATCTGTCCGGTGCGCAGCTGGCTCGACAGCACCGGCATGTGCCACACGTCCTTGCCGTCGACGGTTGCCTTTGCCACCTCGCGCTTGCTCATACCCTCCCCGTGTTCAGGGAACGTCAGCGGGAAGGGAATCTCCATGTCTCCGCCTCGAGTGCCGATCTGCTGGGCAAACGCCTGGCGCATCACTGTGGGGTCCAAACCGCCGCGCTCCTTCAGCACCAGTTCCGGCATCGAGAAGACTCGACGCTCATCGCGCACCTTGTTCTCGTTAGCTGAGGTGTTGGTGATCAACGTGCCATCAGGGGTCATGTCCAGGCCCACACTGATCAGCACCTCACGGAAGTTGGCTACGGCGTTGCCGTTGGGGCCGTAGAACTCCCCCATCACTTCCGTAGCACCCTGAGAGTCGAGCGCCCAGGCTAGCTGTGCAGATGCCTTACGGCCGCCACCTTGGGTCAGGGCTTCGTCGTCGTAAACGCGCGTGCCCGTCTTGACGTCCTTGTGCGTCACGATAAATCGCATTTCACCAGTGAGCGCTGGCTGGATGCCCTTGAAGGGGAGCACCAGGTCGCCGGGTGACTGCATCAGTTCACGAGCGGTACCGCCGTTGAAGCGGCCCACTGCGCTGAACGGGCTCATCACCACGTCGAGCTCGGGGTTGTCGCGGAAAACGCCAGCGGCGTACATCATGTTCTGGTCGCGCTCGGAAAGAGCCTTGCCGTAATCGTTTTCACGATCCACCACCAACGAGATGACGCCCTTGTTACCGTGAAGGTCTGAGACCTTGTCACCGACTACGAGGTCGCGCATGAGACCGTCCTTGCCGAGGATGCGGTGCTCGGTAGCGAACTCGGTGGACACAACGATGCCGTCGTCCGCACCCCAACCACCAAAGGTCATCAGCGCGGTGCGACGCGGGCGCGTCACACCAGAGGCGTGCATCAGGTTCCTGCCCGTCATCTGGCGTCGGTCATACGGGTCAAACCCGATCGAGGCCAGGTCGGCGTGCTTCATCACCGGGGTGCGGTCGTCCTTGTCGCCGGCAACGATGCGCCCGTCGTCACCGACGGAAGCGCTCTCCACCAGGAACCGCGTGACGCCAGGGCGTGCCGCGTTGGTCAAGTCCGGGTCGAAGTAACCGTCCGAGCGTTCGTCCATGACTGCGATGTTGCGACCGCCCGTCAGAACCAGCGGCGAGCCGAAGGTGTCATTGGCCCGGTCGATGGTGCCCTGACCACTGTCGACGAACCAGGACTCGTACAGCGTGTCCGAGAAGTTGTCGGGGTAACGCACTCGGCGTCCCTCGGTCGCCAGCACGGCCTCAGCCCAGCCGCGACCCAGTCCGCGCTCTTCAGCACGGCCCAGGAAGTCAGTCTCGTGACGCTCGTCGTACAGGCGGCGGTAGACGCCATTCAACACGGTGGGACCACCGGTTTCAGTGCGCCCGGTCAGTGAATCGCCGGCCACCTGGTAGGCAATCTGGTCGCCCATGATCTGCTGGTAGCCGCGAAGACGAGTGCGCTGCTCCAGCGACAGGTCCTCACCGGCCTTCTGCGTCACCACACGTGCCTCGTAACCGGGCACGAACATGTAGTTCTCACCCGAGTTGAACTGCGTGGTGATCTCATCGTGGTCGCCGGGCTCAAAGACCTGGCCGAGCTGACCGTGCAACTCTTCGGGCTTGTTGAAGTAACCCTTGAGCTGCTTTCCCGCTCCGTCGCGACGAATCCCGCGCCAGTCGATGATGCCATTGTCGTCAATGCTCAGCGACGACACCTCAATGCCATTGCGCTGAAGAGCCTCACCGACAGTACCCACCATGGTGTGCAAGAAGGAACCCTCGTCAAGATCGGCAAGCGTGCGAGCGGTCGTGGTGTCGAACTCGAGCATATCGTCGCGGACGCGGCGCACCACCGAGTTGTCACCTTGCAGCATCGCGAGTCCTTCGGCCCCGAACTGACCGGCGCGCATTGCTTCGGTCAGGTCTGCGCAGTTACGCCATACGCCGTACTCGCTGACCATGTACTTGGACACCGCTGCCGGGTCGAACGTTGCCAGCCGCTGAGTCCCATTGGGAAGATCCACCAGGCGGGGCACTTCCGTGCCAACTACACCGTCGAGGACATCGGTGGCGTGAGCGCGCACTCGCTCCACCGGCGTACCGGTGTATGCCGAGCCCCGCACCAGCATGTCGTGCAGATTGTCCAGCGTCTCTCCGTTGGAGTCGATCTCGGCCAACACGCCAACAGCGTCCTGGTAATCAGTCACGGAGGCACCGGGTAGCAGCAATGTGGTCTGCGCCCCGCGCAGCACGTCCCAGTAACCACGCTGAATCGGCGCAAGCGCCTCGTCCCCGGAGAACTCAGGGAAGTACTCGCCCGCCTGGGCGGCTTCGCGGTGCTCTTCGAACTCAGCCACCAGGGTGTCCACGTCCAACTCACGCTGCACGTGAGAGCGAGACGATGCCACCGCGTCTGCCACGAAATCGCGACCACGGACGAAACGCTCTTCGTCGGCGCCGAACCACGTGGTGGTGACGGAACGGTCGCTGACTCGGTGAATCATCACCTTGGCAGTGGTGCCGTCGCGGCGCGGGACGACGTTGCCGTCGATCAGGTAGTCACCGAAGACGAAACTCGAGGTCTTCGCGCCACCCTTGTTGGCGAAGTACGCGTCACCGGCTTCGCCGGCAACTCCCACCAGGCCCTTGCCGTCGATACGCGAAACGGGAAGGCCCTGGGCTGTACGCAGAAGAGCAACTGCCTCTTCGTTGGTCGGGGTGTAACCGACCACTTGGGTGCCGTTGGTGTGGTTGGTGGTGAAGTACGTGGAGATGCCATCGTCGTAGACGCGGCCCACGTACTGCTCCTGTTCACGGGCGTCCGTGAGGCGGACGGACAACTTGGTGCCGGCCACGTGTGCCACTAGCTGACCGGGGCGGCGGTCACGCGAGACGCGTACCGCGGTGCCCTGTTCGTTGAGCTCGTCCAGGATTGCGGTCGCTCGCGAAAGACCTTCCTCGCTCATGTAGCTCGACGCCGGCTGGTTGATGACCCAGTCACGTACCGACAGGTACTCGGAGCGGCTCATATATCCCATGAGTTCAGTCATGCCCGATGCGTCGTCCTTGGAGTACGCAAGACCGGCGGGAGCTAGGCGACCGTCGTCGGTCAGGCGATGCAGCTTCATCCCGGAGTGGCGTCCCGTCAGCGGGGCCACTGACGCTGAAGGGTCTTTGCTTGCATCACCCAGGGCCATGGCCACTTCGTCATCGGACAAATACAGCAGCGAGGAGCCCGCAGCCTTCACGCTGGAGCGTGAGGCCCAGCGCGGGTCGTAGGGGCTGATCGGCAAGCGCCCCTGGACGCGAGGGTCGTTCTCAGGGGTCTTGACCATCGAAGCGAACTCATCGAAGGTGCGCAGGAAGTTCGCGTTAGTGTTACCGCGGGCGGACTCATCGGCGTAAGCACCGTCGTAGCCAGAGATGTCTTTGAATGCCTCGTGCATCGCAGCCTGGGAATCTGCCTGGGAAAGCGCTGCGTCGGCCATCGACAACCCGCGGCTTCGCAGTGCCGTCTCGACATTGGCGCGAACTGCCCGCGCTGCCGAAACAGTGATGGTGGCACCTGAGCTCTTCTGGATCTCCTGAAGGTCCCGGTAAATCTGGTACTCGTGCATGTAACGACGCAGACCGGTCATTTTGATATTCACCAGGGTTCTCCTTCATTGGCAACGGGAACGGGGTGTTCCCACGGGGGTTGGTTACCTCCATTATATAGTTATATTGACTCGTTTACCAGACAAAAACGAAGGTCAGGCAAGCAAAAAGGCGGCATCCGCAGTTGCGAATGCCGCCTTTAACTTGGTGCCGCGATCACCCCTCCTGCATCAACGACTGCTCTTCGGTCTGGCGGTACAGGCGGGCCATGGCGAGCTCGAACTCGCCATTGGCAATGCTCTGCCAGCTCGGGACTGAGCCCAGGTAGCTGTAGAACTCGGGCATCACAGTCCATGATGCCGTGACCGACCCCGCGACCTGCTCAGTCGCCCCATCCTCAGTGAATGCCCGTGCCTGTGCATCCGCGGCGAGGCCGGCGGCCTGCGTCACATCACCAGACACGTCCTGGCGCTGAATGTAGACCACACTGCGATCGGCTGACAGCAACGAGCCATCATCAGCAGAGGTGAACTGGCTGCCGGTGTACATGCCGTTGGCGCAGAACAAGAACGCACCGATGACATGGCTGTCCAGTGCCGCACCCAGGTCAGAACGAGACAGCTGGCCCTCGGCGTATCGCTTGAGGTCACGCTCTTGCTGCTGCTCGGCCGCCTTGGCAGTGGCCGCCGCCTGCTCGACGTTGTCTTCGTAGTCACCCATCATCGACGGGAACGCCAGGCCCATGTCGTCACCCGGCATCGAGTCCAGGTCAACCGGCCCCGAGCCGACCAACTCGTTGATCAGCTCCATCACGGCGTCCGAGTACACGTCTGGGTCAAGACGGGATACGCCCACCTCATCGAGACCGTAAGCCTTGCGGTACTGGTCCTTCACCTCGGTGGCGTGGATGGCCTGCTCTACGCGCGTCTCAAACATTGTGAAGAAGTCAGGCTGGTTGCGACGTACGTCGTAGTCAGCCACTGAGGACAGCGTAGGAATCGTCTGCAACGAATAGTCGTGACCGGGGTGCGAGATGGTGTCCTTGAACAGGCGCCATGACATCGGCAGAATCGTTTCGTTGCGGTTCCACACGGGTGCGTCACCAGCACGAAACAGAATCGAGTTGCGCTCGGAAATGAAGGCCATGTCGTTGTACGAGATGACCGGCTCCTCCTTCGCAGACAAGGTGTACGACACCTTGCCCTCAACGCTACCCAGTTTGATGATCTTTTCGACGTCCTTGGTGACCGTCTTGGTGTCGCGGTAGACCTTGTGACGCGTACCTGACATCTTCTGCAAGGTGTCCAGCATCGAGTCGTCAGTGGACTTGAGGAACACGATGTTCGAGGTGTTGTGCGTCGGCATGAAGTCATCGGTGAGGTACAGGTGGCGCTCGTCGGCCACGCTGATGCACTGCACTTCTTCTTCACCGACGTACTCAACACTGACCACACGGTTTCCCGAGTTGTCAGTACGATCGCGCCAACGATCCGCCTTGTGAGGCAGCAGAAATGCGTTGATCTTAGGCAACCGGATGTTCTGCACCCGGTACGCATCCCTCGCCGCTTTCTTCACCACCTGGTTCGGGGAAGTAAACATAACATTCGACTTGACGTTGATAGCCACGCGGCCACCAAGCGAGCGCACGAGATGCTGCACGTCTTCCGCCAGCTCACGACTCGCTGAAATGAACTCCATCTCACCGCTCTTGCTGATCGTGCCATCGGTGTCCATCAGCCCGCGCAGCAGGTCGATGCGCTGCTCAACCGAGCCGTACAAGTACACCTCAGGGATCGATTTCTCCCATGCGCGCTTACCTGCCAGGCCAAGTGCGACCAGACGGGCACCGACGCCGCGCAGGCCGTACTTATGCGTTCCGTTGTCCGCTACTCCGTAGTCGGAGACATTCTGCCCCCGCCTGCGCAGCTCCTCGATCACGAAGTCATCGTTCTTTGACAGATGAACGAAACCATTATTGGCGCCGATGTGACCATCACCTAGAACCACACCCAGCACATACGGATCGATCGGTAGGTCTGAACCGCGATAAGCCACTGGAGCGATGCGAGGTAAGTCGACCTGCTTGCCCGCATCCACTTGACGCTTCAGCTCGTCAGTGTCGATGACCTCCGACACCCGAACAGCCGTACGACCATCGGGACTCGCGCCCACGTATGTCCGCTTGCCGTTCTCGTCCTTTCCAGTCCACCTCATGCTGGACTTCCAGCGCTCGATCTGCCAAAGGTGCTGGTGGCATACCTCAGAGCTGGAGCCATCGCGCAACGTCACCCTGTAAACCGGGCGCGTGCCCTTCGGGAAGACGCCCGTCACCTCCGTGACACCGCCGAACGGGGTGAGCACCTCGTCACCGAGCTTGGTGTCCCCCATTCGCTGCCACCCGAAAGGCGTTCCGATCAGAGAATCCATCCGGCTCGCATTCCCCTGAACTATCTTGTCCACGCTTTCCCCGTACACATCGCGCAGCTGCTGAAGCGTCTGCAGGATGATCGTGAACTGCTGCTCCTGGCCAAGACCGATAGACAGCATCGTCTCGAAGCCAGCGATACCATGACCCTCGGACTGAAGGTTGCCGAGCTCGTCGAGCATGAACCGCGTCTTGTACAGCGGCTTCTGGTTCGACTTCGTCATGTACGACTTGTCGAAGTTCAGATCGACCAACTGCTTGATCAAAATGAGCAGCAACTTGGCATACTTCATCAGGTGCGGTGGCGTGACGAGAAAAACCGCCTTTGGGGTCTCGGAGTACCGCACCATCGTCTGCATCACCGCACGCGACTGCGTCTGCGTCGGCACGACGGCCGTACCGTCTTCATTGGGCGTCAGGCGCTGATCGTTGAATGTGGTGTGGCCAGGCACCCACGTGTACCTCTGGGGCGCAGGCTCCGGCGTAGCGTCGCCCTCTACCGGGGCAGCCTGTACTGGGGCCGCGAAAGCCTCGCGCTCCAATTCCTCGAGCACGCCGTTCTTGACGATCTTTTTGCCAGTGATCGGATCGGTGATGAAGTAGCGACCAGACAGGGACGTCTGGTAGTCCTTCGTGAAGCGGAAGTGGAACGTCTTGATCAACAGCCCAGACTGGGCGTTGGTCAGTTCCAGCGTCAGGTACGAAACCATGTTCTCGAACTTGCCCTTGAAGTAGTACCGGGCCCAGCCTTCAGGCGAGACAGTGTCTTCGTGGTGGAAGTCTTCACCGAGTGGCTGCTCATACGCATCGTCAGCGTATGCCGACCACCGTGCCTGGGTGCCGACCAGGTGCTCACGCGTGAGGTAGTTGGGACCGAAGCGCACACCCATGCGCCGCGGGAACGACAGCCCACCAAGGTCGGTGTTCTGGCTTGGGGTTCCCGAAGTCAGTCGCATGATCGTGGGGTCCGTGAAGAACGACATGGCCGTGATCGCAATGCCGTAGACGGTGGCGAGCGTCTTCTCAGCACCACCCATCGACTTCAGCGAGTTGTTCGCATTCATGATCAGCGTGCGAATGGAATTAGTGGGCAGCAGCTCGCTCGCGTTGAAGTAGAGAGACAGCAGGTCCGCCTCTGACTCGCCTGCCCAGATAGGCTCACGCGCGTCAGCCTGGGCCAGGTCGCTCTCGTAGCGCTCTTGCTCGAACGTGCCGGCCTCGTCGCTCCCATACTCGCCGCGCTTGATCGCGTCTTCCAGAGCCTTGCGGGGTGACTTCCTTTTCTTCGACGTCAACTGCACGAACAGCTGGTAGCAGTTGTACAACGTGACCTTGCCCCACATCTCGTCGACACGGGCGTCAAGCACCTTGGGCAGAACGTCATCTCGCTCGGCCTCTGCGCGAAGCTTGCGCTCCTCTTCCATGTAGAAGTCGATGAGGCCGTAGGCCACACGCTTGAAAGCGTTATTGGCGGCGTTGGCCCAGAAAGGGTCGTCGCCGCCGTCCAGCGGGAAGAACACCTCAGCGATGTTCTCCACGTACTGGGCACACTTGATGACGTCACCCTCGCGGGCGGCGTCGGCCGCCATGCCCAGGGGGTTGTAGATGTCGGTCTTCATGGCGTTGATGAGGTTGAACTGAACAACCTGGAAGCCTCGCATGGTGGCACGCACGTAGTGCTTGACCAGCAGCTCGCCCTTGGGGTCGTTGATGACCATGTTGTTGGGGTTCTTCTCCCGCAACCACATGTCGATGACCGGCTCGATATACGTCTGGCCCTTACCCGCTCGGGTAATGGCCAGCACCATCGTGTTCACCGGAGCGGTGTCCACTAGATACGCACCGGCCGGTCGCTGCACTTCGTAGTCTGGGAAATCCCAGTCAGCGTTAATCAAGTCCGCCACGGTGTCGTACTTGCCCAGCTTTTCGCGATCGGAGCCATCGGCGTTGTAGGGGATCTTCGCCGGCGTGAAGCGGCGGCGAATCTTCTTGTCGTCAGGCAGACCCGAGGCTTCAAACAGCGCGTCACCGAACTTGGTATCGACCATCGGCAAAGACTCCGACTGCGGCTCCCCCGCCTCGTCTACGAGGACTTCGCCCTTGAGGTATTCAATCTCTCCGTCGGCGTCCAGGATGTCCTTGTCGGCTCGCTTGAGCATCGTGATGTTCTTCAGACCCTTGTTGTCGATCATGACGTGAGAAATCATCGAGCTCACCAACACCGACGAGTGGGCACCCACATCAGGGAACCAGTCGAACTGGCGCACAATCTCTTCGGGCAGTGCGATGTGCTGATCGCCGTCGTACTGGTTGATGTCGGTGGTGTCATTCATCAAGTTCTGCGCATCGAGGTTGCGCATCAAGAACGCATTCACGATCGAGAACGTGGCGCCGCCCGCGGCTAGCACCACCACGACCTTCAGCAGGCCGAGTGACGCGACAGCGCCACCAAAGGTCAGCGGTTCACCGGCACCCTCGCCCAGGCCCATGCCGGTAGGGCTGTTCACCCAGTTCATTGCAAACTCGATGCCCGAGTAGATCAGCCACACCACCACAGCAACGAATGCCGAAAGCAGCACCGAGCCCCACGTACGCGAACCTCGCCCCTGGCGCGGATCAATCTTGGAACGGTCGAGCTGCTGGTTGGTGAACACGTCCCGGTTGGCCAACGTCTCGTTAGCCTCACGGCCAGCCAGTTTGTCCCAGGCGTTCGCCCGTGGGTCGTCAGGATGGCGGTTATCGCGGCGTAGGCGGTTGAGCCACGATTCCTTGTTAGGTGCCTGCTCGGCACGGTCTTTCTTGGCCATGGGGAAGCCTTCCGGTGGTGAGCGGATGTGACCACCGCCGGCATAGCTGCACGTGGCGGTCACTGAGAACTACCTCAAGACTACCGTTTTTGCCTGATATACGCGGTGATTATGCGCACAGAAAGGGCACAAAAAGCCCGAGGCCATAGCGGTTTCCCCATCGCTATGGCCTCGGGTGGTACTACCCTGCCCCGACCAAGGGGTAGGACACTTGCGGACTAGACGCCCGGCAGACTCACGGCGGCGACGGTGTCAGCCATCGCCTGCGCCTGAGAGCCGTCGAATGCCACTGCGACCATCCAGCCACCAATGACACCGATGATCAAAGCGGAGACGGTGATCAACACCATCAGCAGCATCGCGGTGCGCTGGTTGCGCTGGGCAGCCTGGTTGCCGCGGGTGACCTCGGAAGCGTATGCGTCTCGCGACACTTCGGCTGAAGCCAGGCGATCCTGGTACTGCTTGTGAATCGAATCCGACAAGGTGGTGATCTGCGACTGGAGCTCATTCACCACGGACTCAGACCGGGATGCGCGCGCCTCCGCCTGACCCCTCTCGTGTGCCCATGCGGCCTCACGATCACGTAGCTGGACAAGAGCCTCTTCGCGTGCCGCGAGAGAGCGTGCTTCGAGTTCTGCCAAACGCTGTGCGTGGTCGGCTCGCACCTGCTCCATTCGCGCAGCAGCGTCACGACGCTCGTCCTCGACAGCATTGCCGCGAGCCAGGTTTTCAGCCAGTGCTTCCGCACGCACAACGTCAACCTTGCGGTTGTCGTCGACGATGGTCAGCATTCGCTCGTTCCAGCTGTCCAACAGGAGACCTTCAGCCTCCGACTGAGACAGACGCTCCTGGGCCAAGGCTTCAAAGATCAACGTCTTGCCGCGCTCCATGCCTAGCTCTGCGTCGGCGCGACGCAGCGTCATGACGTGCTGGCGCTGGGTCTCGTAGACGTCCTCGATAGCGAGGTTCACCTCACGGTCAATCTGTGAGATCGCCGTGTCGTAGCGAACGCGGTTCATCTGGCGGTGGTTAGCTCGCGCGGTGGCAGCGGCTGCCTCAGCGACCTGGTCCGCCTCGCTCGTGAAGCGCTGCTCCACTTCCCGGCGACGCTGGGTGGCATCCTGGTGACGCGTGGCCGATGCTGCGTCACGGTCACGCTGTGCGGCCGCCATCAACTGACCGAAGTCCGTGGACTCGTCGGTCAGCGAAACCTCCTCGGCCACCCCCTGAATGTGGCGTGAAGTCAGGGCAACGAACTGCTGACGCAGCTCGTCCAGGTTGCGCTCATGAAGTTCGGACAGTGCGGCGTTTGCCGACTGGCCGATCTGGGCGACCTGGGCACCGAGCCAATCAGAACCATCGTGAGGAATCAGAGTCGATACCGACACCGCCGGTGCCGGACTCTGAGCAAAGGCTGCATCAAACTCTGCGAGATCGACCGCGAGGTCGAGGTCGTCGCTTAGGAATCGACGCGCGATGGATTCACGCACCTCTTCCTCGGTGAAATTGCGAGAGGTGTTGATGTTCACGTACGCCTCATAGGAGGTGCGGGCGTTGCCTTCCTCGTCGTAGCTTTCCCAGTCGGTTGCCTGGTCGTCGACATCATCATCGGCTACACCGTGATTGATGGCGGGCGCGAGCAGGTCATCATCTGCATCGTCGTCATCGTCACCGGCGTCCATCTCGGAGTACACGGAGGTAGGGTCTGCGTCTTCATCCGCCCAGTCGGCGAGAACCGTGTCGGGCACCACGATAGGCGCCGGCTTAGCAACTACAGAAGGCGCGGGGCTTGCCGTACGCGCTGGCTCTGCCGTGAACGGGTCGCCGTCATTGTCGGACTCTGCAGGGCCTGCCTGCACTGACTCCGGGGCCGCTACATTCGCAGGTGCTTCCTGGCGCTCGGGGTTGATTCGCTCCCAAATGCTCGCGCCATCAGCCTGCTCGGCGATGACACGATCCATGGGCGTACCCGTCTGGATGGTCAGCGCATCGCTATAGCTGGCCGGTCCGATGTTCTGGTTAAAGACCAGTTCCCCGTCACGGGCAGTGAACACGATCCAGTAGTACTGGGCGTTGGCAAGCAACGAGTACTCGCCCAGCCGATTCAGAGTGCCCTCGGAGGGCACGATCGACATGAACTCGCGCTCCAGCATTTCCTCAGTGGCAATCGCCTCAATCTGGTCTGAAGTGATCTGCTGGACCAGGGAGCCCTTGGTTTCATCACGCTTGGTCTTTTCGCTGAGCCCACCGATGGCCTCGGCGTGAAGGAGAAGTGCGAGCCATCGCGAATTGCCTTGAGCGTCTGGCATCAGACGGAAGCGGACGTTGTTATCCAACGCCTCGACCGCCGCGCCAAAGGTGGACTCCTTGATCACAGAGCGCAAACGCTCGTTCTCTCGAAGTCGACGCGTCTTCTTCTCACCGGCGGGCGGCACCGCTGCGGTCTCAGCGGTCTCGCTCGACGCCTTCTTCTTGTTCTTGCCCAGTAATGCCATGGTCGGTCCTTCCGTGGGGGAATCTCTCGAGGGGAACTCATTGAAAATCGTGGCGGCAGATGCGTTATCTGCTCATATATCAGCATATCTCATTGCAGCGAACCAGGTCTGGTGTGAGCGCGCAGAAACTAGAACGGGTCAGTTAGTCACCAAAACCGTGGCGTCGGACTCGAGCAACGACTTGTCCTCGGTGCGCAGCACGCCGTCGATACGAACACGGAGGTTCTTCTCTCGGGGGTGGGCATTGATGTACGCCGCGACAGCCGTCGTCACCTCGTCGGCCAGCAATGACAGCGCAGCACGCGCACCACCAGCGTCGGAGTCCGAGTCCGCCTTGTCGTCCACGAGATAGGTCAGCACCCGTGAGCCCACGAACAGCGTCACGCCGTGCTTGCGGCGCACCTCCTCCTTGAGTGCGACGAGCTTGCCCAAGGTGATCCGCCGGCGCGTTTCCAGCGACAGAGGCTGGAACGGCACAATCGCGTCGATACGGCCCAACAGCTCAGGCGGGAAGGCGTTGTCCCCGGTGGTGGTGGAGATCGAGCGTCGAATCTCGCGCATCCGCTTGACCAGCTCCTTACCGGAGCCGTCGTCAGAGGGCGAGTACTTCTCGATGGTCTTGAAGATCTCCGAGCCCGCGTTGGTGGTCAGCACCACGTAGCAGTTCAGGAAGGACACCTGGCGTCCATTGTCGTCCGACATGCGCCCGTCGTCGAGCACCTGCAGCAGCAGTCGCGTCACCGTCGAGGCGGCTTTCTCCACCTCGTCCAGCAGCAGCACGCAGTGGCCCATGGACCATACGCGCTGAGTCAGTTCCGAGCGGAACAGGCTGAGCGAGTCGTCCTCAGCGAACTCACTCATATCGAAGCGCACCAGGTGGCGTTGGTCGTCGCCAAACAGCAAGCGAGCCAGTTGCTTGGTCAGCTCGGTGTTGTGAGTGACGATGAAATCTCCGGCTTGATAGAGGTGGTCAGGGTGATCCACGTACAGACAGACTGTTGACTCTTCGTGACCAAGCTTCTCCACCGACACGATGTCGACGAATTTGGTGTCAAAAGGCTTGCCCTGTTTGACCTGTGCGGCCCGCACAGCAATCTCCAGCTTGCGAGGCAAGGCAAAGAAGCGCGCCTTCTCGCACTGCTGTGAGCGCACGTGAACCGTGTATTCACGCGAACCACTCGCGTGGCGCTTGTTGCGATCAGCAAACGTCACTGACGCAATCACCCCGAGCGAGTACAGGAGATCACGAACATCGCTGGCCAGCCCCTCGGATGAGGTTGAGTACGACACATTGAACCTGCCACCGTCCCTTCCTCCGATGTGGCCATCACTGTCAAACAGGCCTCGCACAAGTTCCCAGCGCTGCTCAACCGACGCCGTCATGTACCGAGAGGGAATGCGACGCTGTGTTGAATAGGAATCCATGACCTCCGGCAGCATCCCAATAATCTCGACCTTCTGGATACGAGCGATCCCGCGGCGCGCTTGGCGGCCGCTGCGGAAGACCCATTTGTAATTGGCCCGACAGGTTCCCCGACCGTCGCTGGGTACCGACTTGCTCGGGTCATAACCCACGCCACCCACCGCTTTGGACACTCGCGCCACGATGTACTCATCGTCGGAGGACATCGTCAGAGGCTTAACCACTGGCGAAAGACAGCCGTCTGCGATCAGTGCGCCCAGGGCGTATGGGTCAAGCGGGAGATCCGCCTTGGGCCACCGAACGGCCCCGTTCATGGGAATGGAGTAGCGCAACTTGCGAGTGCGGTAAGAACTTGATTCGGCGAAACGCCGGGCCAAGGTCTCGGTGCTCATCACCGTCAGGCCACGCTCACGATCTTTTAACGAGGGGTAGACCCCCCACAAATGCGGTCCATCCGTAACCAAAGAACGCCCATCACTCAGCGACACCTTATAGACAGGCTGCTTCCGTTGGGGAAAAACGCCTAGCACCCGCTCAGGCGCACCTGAAGCGTCAAAAACAAAATCACCCACAGCAATTTTGCCGGCGGGTTTCCACGCCACCGAACCGTCCTCGGTGTACACCGGAACGGGTACATCCGCCGGGGTTCCCTTACCTACACCCGTGGAGCCAGTGAACAAGAACGACGAAATCGGCTTGGTCTTGTCGTGCAGGTCAGCCACGCACAGTTGCAGGCGCTTGGCCATGACCGCCGTCGCGAAGTCCTGGGCCAACACCTTTTCATCCAGCTGGGTCTTGATGTTCGCCGCGTCGACATTGAAAGCCACGTTGACGCCCGAGGACTCTTCCAGCACCTCCGCCAACAGGTGCAGATCCAGCGGCTTGCCCGTGTAGCGGTTCCAGCCGACCATCGAGTCGAGCACCAGGATTGACTTGCGCGGCTGTGCCGACGCTGGCATGTAGCGCTCGGTCAGTTCGTGAATCGTCTCGAACATCGAGTCGTCGTAGAACTGGTCGGCGACCTCGTAGGTAGCGGCCATGTCGCGAAGGATCGCGACCGTGGTGGTCCTGTCGGGTGGCGAGAGGTTAATGCGCTGCAAGCGCTCCACCAGAGCCTGATTAGGCTGCACGTGCTGGTGGAACTCATCGAAAGTAGTGGCGGCAATGATGCGCAGTCCCCTGGTGCCCGAGGCGGCCAGCGCCGGCTTGAACGCTTCCACCGCGGCGGCGGAAAGCTGCACGACCTGGTGGAATTCGTCGATAAACAACACGAGCTCGCTGCCGTTGTTCACGGCGTACTGCTCGGCTTCGTCGAACAGCTGTTTGACCAGCGTGGCCATCTCGTCAGGGCTTGCCAGTCCGGCGATCATGGCGGACAAATCAACCTCGCGGAACTCGCGTTCAGCGTCTTCCTGCGCCACCGCCTGAACCAGAGCCGTCTTACCCGTACCAGGCTCGGCGAGCAAGATCACATTCGACAGCACGGGCCGCGACAGCGCGGCCATCACCTGCACGATCTCCTTGCCACGACCAAGGATGTCTCGGTCAGGGGCGCGCAGCACGCTCGAGAAGCGGCCGAGGGTGGGGTACTGCTGGACAAATAGCTCATTTGCTGACATGGGGAAACCTCGCAGGTGGGTTTTTATCTGGTATATGAGTCAATTCTACCTTGCGAGTATGTCGGGAACGCGAAATCGCCCGCCGCTGTCTTCAGGAATTTTGCCTGAGACAACGACGGGCGATTCATCGAAGCTTTGACATCCTCCCCACGGCTTTAGCCGTGGGGAGGATGTCAAGAAACGACAACTGCCCCGCACGGCCGAAGCCATACGGGGCAGTTGAAGAGTGGTGCCTACGCGAGCTCTCGCTCGACCACAGCCTCAACCTGAACCTCGGCCTCAGCCTGGGGTGCCGCCTGGGGTGCAGCCTTCTCGGCATCGCGAGCCAGCTTAGAAACGGCCATCGAGTCAAAGATCTGAGCTCGGATGTCCTTTCCGTCCTTGTCGCCCACCGAGAGAGTGGTTGCCTGAAGGGTCTTGGTGTTGGGCATGAAACCCACCACCTTGCCCTCACGCGACACGCTCATGAGGTCTGCCTTGACGCCATAGATGGTGCCCCGCTCAACCCCGTCCTTGTCCAGCAACGGCGTGTGGTTGTCACCTGCGGCTTCCTTGATGGCCTCGACCTGTCCAGGGAAGAACGCCACCGAGTGATTGAACTGAGTCTTGCCGTCTGCCTCAGTGCGCTGAGTGACAAGAGCCAGGTTGGTCTGACCTTCGGAGATCTCGGCGCCAGGGTGGCCCCAAACCTCTCCGTAGTGTGCGGCGACCTTGCCGTCCTTCTTGGCAACAGAGTTGTCATAGAAGCAAGCAACCAGGTCTACTGCCTTTGTGGCGTTGGCGCCACGAGTCTCCCGACGGAAGTCCATGTGTATGTCCTTTGTTTTGGGACGACGTGCGCCGCCCGCGTTGGGTATATAAGTGTAATCCCCTCATATATGAGGCAACTACTACGATCAATATAGACCCGGACATCCCATCAGCGCAACCCCAAAAGGCTCGTTTTCCGCTGATATATCAATTATCTATAACCTCAGCACCCTCAGCAACCGGCCCCAACTCACCATCAAGCTCGGCATCGTCCTTCAGGGCCATCGCGTCGGCGGTCAATCGCTCTTGAATCTGCTGCTGCAGACCCGTACCCAGAGCTACCGTGGCTGACCTCTTGGTGATCTGACGGTTGCGAGCCAGCGCAGATACCTCGCTGGGCAAAGACTTACCGCCTGCCGCAAAGCCCTGGGCCATCGTGGCCATGTCTTGGATGTCCTTGGTCGGCAAAATCTGGATGTATTCGGCCTGCCCTGAACTCTCGAGGTACGTGACCATGTCGGCCAACGCATGAGTGCGGCGCGAGGCCCACTCTTGGAATGCCGCTCGCCCCTTATCCCCTACGGGAACATCGCGCGCAAAGTCATACCGCATGTGATGCAGATCCAGCGCCTTGACGTCTTGGAAGGCGAACTCCGGCCCAGCTTCAATGTCAACGCGGCCGACGGCATCGGCCTGGCCGAAGTGCAGGCCGTGGGTGGCGAGTTTCACCTTCAGGTCATCGACCTTCCCCGCGTAGACGTCCTGCATGGCCTGAATACGGGTGTCGAGCTCGACCAGGGAATCCTTGTCACCAAACGACATCAGTGCGCCACCGCGCTGACCGTAGATGTCCATGCCCAGCATTTCGGCCTTGTTTGAGTCCTTCATTTTGCGCAGGGACTGATCTTTACGCAGCGACTGCAACGACAGCAGTCGCTCACCGTACTCAGAGACCTCGTCGACCCATGGCTGCCACTGGACTGAGCCCGGAACGAAGTTCAGCAGCGAGCGATACTTTGCACTTGCGCGTGCGTGATAGCCCTCCTCTTGAGAGTAGAACTCGCGCCATGCGGCTGACGCCTCGGTCGTTGCACCGATGGCATGGGCGTTGTCCCACTGGGCCACCTGGGCGCGTGCATCGAGCCGGGCCTGCGTGTGGTGGTCAAGGCGTGCCGAGTAACTACGCAGTCGAAACCCGAACTCCACTAGCTCACCCGAATCCTTGTTCCCTGATCCACGGGTACGGGAGGTGGCCTCGGCTGCGATGTCTTCGTAGTCCAGGCCCATCACGTCCAGCATCGGAGTCTTAACCCGCAGCGAGTCCTTGGGAAGTGCGCGCAGCAGCGCGTACACCGAGTTCACCCCGCGCTCAATGATCTTTTCGCGACCCTGATTCACGATCTTGTCCCACTGGGGTTGGTCCAACCCCTCGTTCTTTCGGCGATAGTTGGCGTACCGCTGGACTCGAGAGATTGCGTCGTTGTACGGGGAATCTGGTTGCTCCAGAACACCCTCTACGAGTTCACGCACGATGCGGTTAGGCTTTTTCATGTCCTTGGCGTTGGTGGAGTGACGCCACTTGCGGCGGTCGTCGGGCAGGCACGCCAGGAGGAACTGGGGCAGTGATTCCCGCAGCATCTGCTGGTGAGCCCATCGCTTGACGTACGTCATCACGTTACGGCGCTCGTAGCCGACAGCGCTTGAGAGGTGCTTGACCTGCTGCTTCTCGTCGAGCCATGAGTCGATGCCGCGGCGCATCGTGGAGATGGAGCGCGCAGAGATCTTGCCCTTCTGGGTGCCGTCTGCGGCCTTGGTGCCACGTCCGGCATCAACCATCGCCAGGTGGCAGTGAACGTGCATGGTGTCCACCTGAATGACACCCACGTATCGCAGGTCGTCGTACATCATGCGACCGGTGCGGTCTAGGCCGTTCATCACGGCCAGTCGTAGCTTCATCTGGTCGATGTTGCCACGGTAGTCGCCCTTGGACGTGGGTGAGAAATCCTTGTCGATAATGCCGTGCTTGCGAAGGTACTCCTCGTCAAAAGACAGCACCGTCTTCATGACGGTGTGGCCGGCGTCGAACTTGCTCTGAATGTCAGCCGAAGCTGCCCTGAGAGCGTCGTCGGACATCGACACTTGGCCGTAGCCGAACGCCACACCGCCCGCGCCCTGGGCGGACTTCATTCGCCCCTTCAGGTCAGCAGTGTCGTGGATGTCCAGCGCCTCGGCGGCTTCTTCGCGCGCCATGTAGCGCTGGATAAAGACATCGGTGCGGTACTTGCGGATTGGGGCCAACGATTCAGTCGCCCCGACGCGTGCCATGTAGCGCGTCACGTAGTCGCCAGGTGTGCCCCCGCGAGAACCGCTGCGGGCACCGGACGGCAACGCGGGTCCAGGGACCGAGTATTCGTTGACGACGATGATGTCTTGCTTCAGCCCCATGGCTGGCTCCTTCGTTTCCATCAGTGGTGGTGACAAACCAAAGGCCGGATGCTTGGGTAGCACCCGGCCTTTGGTCATGACATAGCGGGACGCCTATCCCAGTTCGAGGTCTTGATCGGCGCGATCCGCTGGCCCGGATGGACCTGCGTCCATCAGTGCCTTCCGCTCGGCACGCAGTGCGCTGAGGCGTGCGTTCTCACGCTGACGTTCGAGAACCTTCACTGCGGTTACATCCACGTCAGCGTCTGCCTGGACTGCCTGCGATTCGGGCACCTGGGCGGCCTGGGCAATAGCGGCGATGCGCGTAGCCCTCGACTGCGCGGCAGATGCCTGCTGCGCTGGATCGTCGTAGTGCTCAAAGGGCAACGCTTCGTCGTCTCCGTAGTCCAAGTCCAGATCGACGTCCTCAAAGTCGAAGGTCAGCTGACCATCGGTGAGAACACCGTCCTCAACCTCAAACGCCACGAGACCACCATCGAACAGGGGCGTGCCCTTGCTCACCGGCGCACCGGCGCTCGTGGGCTCATTTTGGAGTCGGCGAGCAACCTTTTCGAGGTACATGCGCTCCACGGAGTCCTCGTACTTCTCGGGGTCGTTGATCTCGCTGAAAAGGACATCGGGTGCAGCCTCGTCTGGCAGCAAGTCTTCGCTGTCGTCCAACCACACCTCGGCGTCCAACGCCTTTTCTTGCGTCACCTCGGACTCAAGTTCAGGCCCGTACGTGCGCTCCGAGTCGCGTCCCAACGTGGCAAACACGTCAGGGAAGTACTCGCTGAGTTCGTAACCACTACTGTGCTGGTCAAGTTCGAGCGGAACACCGTTGTGCAGATCCAGGAACACCACCGGAGGGCTGTCCATGGAATCGGGCTCAACAAACACGACTCGCGATGTCATCGGCAGCACCCAAGGAATGCCGACCATTGCTTCGGGCACAGTGAAGTCTTCCTCGAAGTAGCCCTTGCGGACTAGAGTCGCCAGCTGTTCGGTGGTGAACTCATATCGCGCATCGACGCGGGGACCGGTAGATGCAGCGAAGTCCATCCCCGAAACGCCGTAAGGCAACTCGACCTCGGGAGCTTCTACCGATAGCACCTGCGCACGCATCATCAGGCGCGGTCGGAACTGTCGCCTGCTGTCATCGTGCAACAGGTCAACCTGCTCCATCATCGCGGTCACCTCGACAGGCACCGACTCCAACACCTGGACGTATGCCTTGCCGTGGTTGAACACATGAGAGAACCACGGATCGTCCGCGGTCAATGGGGTGATCTTCATGATGGATTACTCCTTATCGAAGGCCGTTGGTGGCCGTATCGTCAGTGGAAAATTCGCTACGCAGCCAGACCCAGGTGAGACTTCAGTTGCGCCATCTTGCGGCGGTACACGCGCCACAGACCCCGCAAGCTCACAGCGGCCAAGGCAGCCAGCAAGAGAGCTCCCACCAGCGCCGAAACCTGCCACAGGGCGTAGCCACCCGTGGAAGCGGTATCGAGGTCGATGCCCATACCCAGGGCAACAGCGACACCCAAACGGGGCATCATCCATCCCGCGGCAAACAGCGTGACGACATAGCCGGCAAAGGCCATCACCGCCAACGAAGCGACGTTGGTCGCAAAATAGATCGTGCGTGAGGTCAGCGACGTGGTGAGCGTCTTGAGGAAGGGTGCCTGCTTGGGGGAAACGGCAGTTGTCATGGCGCTCGTACCTTTCGTTATTCGTTGGTATACGAGTTAAACTTAGCACTTTTGAGGCACTTCGCGCCGGCCGCAGCTGCACAGGTTTTCACCCATTTCGCTACGGCCGGCCGCCTCGAGCAACTAGGCCACTTCGCCCGTCGCTGCTGAACGAGCGGCAGTCGGCGCAGCCCATCCACGGACCTCCGAGATGTTGCCAGCCTCATCCGTGGTGACCATGAGCACCGTCACTCGCGAGGCGGTGGTTGAACCATCAGTCGATGACGCCAGCACGGCGGCCTTGACCAGATACTCATACGTGGTTGCGGTGACTGAGGTGACCGTCAAGGCGTAGTTGCCCAACGATGAATTGAGGCCCGCTGCGTCGATGTACGGGTACTCCGTACCCTCGGCGTCGACGTTGACGGGGTCGGCTGGCATCAGGCCGGTCAGCACCGCCCCATCCTTGGCCAGGTTGTACTCGTCGGACAGGGTGATGCGCGCGGCCTCGTAGGTGTCGTGGCTGTCCCAGGTGAACATGGTGTCAGCCAGCGCACCGATCGCCTCATCGTCGGCGGCCATGCGCTCCAGAGCGATGTCCACCTCCCCCGAAGGCGCGCCCGCGGCAAGTGCCGTGGTCGCTACTACGTTTTCGTCTTGCTGCTGGGCCAAAGCCCCCAGAGTGCTCTCCAGCTCTACGATCTGAGCGCCTTGGGTTGAGGCAGCGTTGGTGTTGGCATCGGACTGCACGCCCATGGCGATTCCTCCGGTAGCCAGTAGACCGGCCGCGACAAGAGGGAATGACCACTTCGTCAAAAACGTACGTGCTGTGGAAGATGTGCGCGTCATGGTCACTCCTTGGTTTCGGTCTGCGCGATGGTGGCGTCGGCCGGCTGTTCGGGGGTCAGCGCATTGAGCGCGCTACTCTCGTCTCCCAGCGCGGTAGTGCCGACGGTGAGGGTGATGAATGTGTCCGCGTCACCGGAGAAAGTGCCCGTGGCCCATGCCAAGAGGTCGTCGGTGGCGCTGTCTTGGGCAAGCCAGGTCACGTCGGTCGTCAGGCCGTCCTTGTTGAGCTCGACGGAAGCCACGTCCCAGGTGTAGTTGCCGGAGGCGAGGCTGCGCTCGTACCACTGCATTCGCGGGTCGATCTCGTCAGGGTCCAGTGTCAGATGTGACGTCGTTGAGTAAAGCTCCTCATCATCAATCACGAAGGTCGCCTCGGTGAAGTACTCGGCCATGTCTGCCCGATGGGCCACAGCGTCGACAAACCCCTGGCTCGGGGCACCGTTTCCTGGGTCTTCGGGGTTCGCAGCAAGCAGCGCTGCAAACTCATTTTGACCTTCAGCCACTTGTACTGCGCGGGTACGGGCGGCGTCAATCTGCGACTGCGCCTTGGGTGCCTGACCCGCGTTCACTTCGCCTTCTCCAGTCGCACTGCTCAGAGCGGCGATCTGTGAGTTCAGCGACTGGATGACCGCAGCATTCTCGGCGCCAACGTGCTGTCCCTGGTCAGACATCGACTGGGCCGTGACAATGCTCGCTCCGGCAAGCACCAGCAGTGCTACCCCGCTGCCAATGCGCACCCGTGAGCCTCGCTTGGCATCGGTGGCCGTCTTGGTTTCTGAGTCAAGCCTCTTGGCCTCGCGTTGGGCGAGGATGTCCTGGCTGGTGACACGCTTTTTGCGGCGCTCACGTGACTGCTGGGCGCGGTCCTTGAAAGGCTGTGCGAGCTCTTCGCCCGTACGCTCGCGTAGGGGCACCTCGTCTAGTGGTGTGGTCTGTTCGTCTTTCATCGGAGTTCCTTTCTCACGCTCTCGTGCCTCACAACGTCTTTACGTCTTCGGCAGCCAACATTTCATCGGTCATATCCACGAACACCCAGCCAGCGGACTTCATCCGTGCCGCGCTGTCGATACGCACTCGCCCACCGAAAGCGCAGTACCCAGCCTCCCCAACGATGACTTGGTCACCAGTGACGGCCAGCACCACGAGGGTGTGACCTGCGGCACCGGTACCTGGGCCAGAGCCAACCGAGTACGCCGCAGGCATTGACTGAACCTTCTTGCCCATGCGCTCAGCTACCGTGTACGCCGTACGGATTCCGTTGCCCTGGGGGTAGGTCTGGAACGTCGTGTACTTGTTGAGGAAATACGTGGAGAACGACACGCAGTTCATCGCGTGGTCGGTGCCACACGAACCGGGGCCGCCGTACTGGCCGTAGCGCTCGTCGAGGAAGGCATCGCCTTCCTCGTTGTACAGGTCGACGAGCGCCTGAGCATCCTCGGGCACCATTCCACCGTCCTGCAGGGCCACGTTGACCGTGTCCATTCCGCGGCAGGTGGATGCAGCGTTGTTCACCTGAGTGACGTCAGCATCGCTAATGGTGGTGCCAGCCTGGGCAAGCAGGGAGTCCGCCAGCGTCTGGTCGTACTCCCAGCCACCCATCATGCCGAACCAGGCTTCCGCCTTTTCGGCACGTCGCTGCGCCATTGCTTCAGTGTCAGCTGAGCGCTCCCACTTGTCGTGGAAGAACAGCGCGGCTTCACCAGGGCTGGCCTGCTCCGTCGCGATCATGTCGCGCACAATCTGGGCGTTACCGCCTTCAGGCGTCGACAGCATGAAGCTCAGCTGCGTCTCAATCGTGAACCACTCGGTTCCTGCCGCGGTGGCAAAGCTGCGCAAGTTGTCGTTTCGACCAAACGTCCACTGACCAAGGCCGATGCCGTTGTTGTTGTTGGTCGCGCCAGCCAGCTTCTCGTCCGTCATCTTGAACGGGGTGGCGAACATGCCCTGAACGCTGGTGGGGTCAATGCGGCTTTCCGCTTCCCAGTTACCCAGGATGCCCGCAATGTTGGTGTCTGACATCCCCCACGCGCCCAGCACTGAGTACACGGTCTGGGCGTTGCGCAAGGTCAAAAGATCGATCCCAACAGGGTCTCCGTTCTCGGCAGCGGCTTGCTGCGCCGTGCCCACTCGACAATCCACGGTCGTCTGTGCGGATTGCTGCGCAGAGTTGGATCCCAGGAACCCAAACAGACCAGCCGCCATCGCCAGAATCGACAAGGTCGCAGTCGCTCCCGTGGCCACTGCGCCCGCCAGTGCCGTCAGCCCCAATGCGTTGGCTACCGAAGCACCGACGCCTACGGCGAAAGACACTGCCGAGTTGAACACCTGACCCGCAAAGGCCATGACCATTGCGAAGAAATTCTGCATGATCGCTTGGACGGCCGCCCACAGCTGCTTGAGGTAATTCAGCAAGGCAATGAAGAACAACGCCTGGCTGGCGCCGGCGGTTGCCGCGCCTGCGGCGGCGGCCTTTCCGGCGGTCTTGGCGAGTGAACCGTCGGCTACCCCTGATTCGCCCGAGTCCTCTGCGCCACCTGCGGTGGCCACCCCGCGCCCCGAGGTACCGCCCGACAACTTGGAAGCGATAACCATGCCCGGCATAGACGTGCCGCCCTGGCCAAGCGCAGAGGAACCCGCGCCGTCTCCACTGTCGTCACCGGCACTTGTCGTGTCGTCAGACGCGTCACCCTCATCTTCGCCGCCGGCGTTACCGTCGGCTTCGTTGTTTTCAGGGTCATTCGCGCTAACGGGAGTGTCCGAATCACTGATGTTGCTGACGAGCTCTTTCTTGGAGCCCACCCCCGGCATTACTGCATTTTGGGCCTGGTCTAGCCCTTGCTCTGCTTTCTCAGCGCCATCGCTAGCAGCGGCGGCAGGTACATTCGGGATCTGTGGCATCGTGCCACCCGCTCCCCCACCCGGCAACTGCGGCATTGTGCCGCCAGCACCAGACGCGGGGCTTGCTCCGGCGGGCGCGCCACCGCCTGTGGCGCCCTTTGCACTCTTGGCAGACTTGGCGGCATCAGCCACGCCTGCAACATCGTCAATACCCATCTGGGGCAGACCTTCCGTGTCGGTGCTGCCTAGTAAGGCAGCAGCGCGTCTTCGCTGTTATTGGTGGTAGAGCTCAGGTCCACATTGAGCAGCGAAACCTCGAGTGCGATCACCAAGTCATAGCCCTCGGTCTGGTACTTGATCTTGTGGTTGTAGTAGTTCTGGTACGCCTGCGAGAGGTTGTTCATGACGTCCATCAGCGGGGCCATGGCCGCGCTTGCACTGGAGTAATCCGTAGCGAGGTTGGAACCGTCCGTGAGCTGCCACACCAGTGAGGAAGAGGTGAACGCTTCCTCGTCAGTGGGGGTCGACGCCTTATCGCCCAAGAACTGGACGTAGGACTGGCTTGAAGGCACCAGAGCGTCGAGGTATCCCTCGTGAACCGAGCCGTCACGCCAATCGAAGTTGTAGCCCTTGGGGCTCACCCAGGTCGTGTGCAGCTCGAGGGGTTCAGACTCTTCGCTAGCGGTAACCTCCGGCGTGGGCTCAGGGCTGGCGTCCGAGTCTGACGCGGCCGCCTCAGTGCCGGGAGTGCCCGTCACCGTGTCCCCTGCAATCTGAACCGGTACAGCCGGCGGCACGATCTTCACGCCACCGACGTTGGCAGTTGCCATCTGCGCGGTGTACTCGTTGATCTTGTTCAGGTCGACCTGCATCTGCGCCAGCTGCGTGTCTATGTCGATACGCACCTCAGCTTCCTCGGGAGCCACTACCAGTTCGTAGTAAGCGTCACTGGGTGAGAACTCTTCGTCGGCCCCTCCGATCGAGGACGCGGTGACTACCTCGTCTGCACCGGGGTTCACGAACACGCGCCACTGATCGAAGTCCAAGAATGAGGTGTCGCCGCGAAGGTCTTCGCGCAAATCCTTTTTGGTGGCCGTGCCGTAGACCAGTTCGGAGTTAGCCCGCATCGTCAGGTTCAAGATCTGACGCTCGAACGGAGCGTCTGAGTCAAGCACCATACCGACGTAACCGGTACTGCCGAACACCACGAACTCACCGGCAAGGCCGTTGGCCAGCGTCTCTTGCTTGAGGCTGGGACTGGAGCCAGTGACGAACGCCTGATAGTTCCCCGCGTCGGCTGACATTGCCGATGCCGCGCTGGGGTCGAACTGCATCATCACGAGCGAACGAGTCCGATCGTCCCCGGTATAGATACCGGTGACCTTCCCAGACAGGTCCGTCTTCGAAGTTGTGAACGCGGTGGTGTACACGGCTGTCTGAGACACCTGGGCACGCGTGTTGGCATTAGCCGAGCCACCGAGGGAGGCCACCAGCAGAACCAATAAGAGGGCAAACGCCGCAAAAACGGCGCCAAACCACTCGGTGGAGTGGTGCGAGTCGAGTCGCAAGCGGGCTTGAAAGTTGTGGATTGTGGCCTTCGCGGTCATAGCGAACACGGCTCCTTAGTCAGACGTTATGGGGAAACACGAAAGGGCGGGCGACGAAGGCCGCCCGCCCTTTCGAGGTCATGCCGGCACCCTGGGCCGACACAGAACTACTGGCCGATCTTGTTAACAGATCCCTCGACGCCTTCGGCGATGCTGGTGAACAGTTCGATACCGCCTGCCAGGGCGAGTCCGCCAAGCGCAAAGAGGCCGATGATCGTCACCCAGCTATGACGGGAGTTCTCGCTCATCAGCTTGATGAACAAGAAAATGACGGCCGTGACGATGGCGATGGTGCCAAGCAGCGCGAGGAGACCCGCACCGATGTTCTTACCCAGGTCGTCAGCGTTGCCCAGGGCGGTCATCAGATCCCATTCGGCGGGAAGCAGTTGAGTAATCATAAGGAGGTGATCCCTTCGTGTTCGTGTATGTAAACCGCGAGCACGGGGTGCCTCGCATACTTTGATTCTATCATCGTATTCTTCTCATATACCAGTGATAAACGCACAGAAAACACGAAGGGGTCGTGACGCTATTGCGGTCACGGCCCCTTCGCCTTACTGCCTGTTACCGGCTACTCGTCTTCGCTCACTGCAGGTAGCGTGCGCTTGGGAGTCGGCTTCGGCGCCGGCTTGGGCTTACTTGGCGGCGCCCCCGGTGTCGATACCGACCCCGGACGAGCTGCAGGAGCCTTCCCCACTCGAGGCGCACCCGCCCTGGGTGCGGGAGGCTGCGGGCGATTGCCTTGCAGCTGGCGACCCGGCGTCGCGCCCGCTGGCGACCGCCCCGTGGTTGCCCCCTGGCTGCTCTGCGATGAACCCACAGCCCGACCCTGTGCCGACTGACCCGTGGTGGCGGGAGACGGGCCGTTGTCCAAGCGACGCTCGGATGCCTTCGCGCCTTGCACCCTCTGCGTGGCGCCCTGGGCCTTCTGAGCGGCCTTGAGGCCGTCCTGCGTTGCGCCCTGGGCGTCACCGGCATATGCCCGAGCACCCGCCTTGACAGCGGTTCCCGCGGCAACGGCACCTTCGGTAGCCGCACCACGCTTCTCCTTAGCGATCTCCTTACGTGCCGAGTTGTCAGCCTGGCCCGCGGAGTAGGCCGAGTCCATGAAGTCGGAGTCGCCAGCCACTGGAGCTTGCGCGTCAGCGCCGTCGGCACCGGAACCACCCGAGGCGCCCGAGCCACCACCGGCACCGGCTGCGCCGGCAGCAATACCCTGCGCGACCATTGCTTTACCGGAGCCATCACCAGACGGCGTCGCCGTCAGCCCCTTTGAGGCAACCTGCGACCCCAGCTCAGTGTCTGCGACCGCGCTTTCACGGTCGTCGCCATCTTCGCCACCGTCTGACGTGCCTCCTTGACCGGTTCCTGCGGGAAGTACTGCCCTGCCACCACCGATTGCCGGAGCCGTCGGGCTACCGCCACCATCTGCTCCCGACTCGCCTTCACCTGAAGGACCGCCGAAGGTGGAGGTGTCTGCAGTGCCTGAAGCGCTAGCGCTGTCAGGTCCCACGCCAGCACTTGCCGCGGACGGCTTGCTAGAACTACCTCCACCCATGGCCTTGCCGGCCATGACCATTCCTGCACCGGCGGCCACTCCTGAGCCTGCCGACTTGAGAGCCCCAGGGCCACCCGCGGAGGGTGCTCCGCCAGGCTGTCCGCCCGTGAGAGCTTCCACCAGCTTGGTGGAAGCCTCACTCAGCGCCTTGACAACCGACTTGCGAAGGCGAAGCGCCATGATCGTGATGGCGATCACCAAAATGGATCCCAGCAACGGAATCAGAAGCGCCATCGCGGTAGCGAAGCTCGGTATGTAGACAGCCTTATCCAGCACTGGTCCCATGACGTACGTGAAGATCTTGGGCATCGCCATCAGCAGTTCCTGGAACATCTTGAACAAGAAGATGGTCACGAACAACTCAAGCACCATGACCACCACGTAGACGATGACCTTGGTGATTGCCGGAATAGCACCCAGCACCGCGAACGGAGTGGAGGTGATGACCTTGAGCCCCTTGGACACATTGCCCACCATCATCGACACCGCGTAACCAAAGCCCACGACCACGAACGACGTGAGCAAGACCATGGCGTTAAACCAGTAGATGAATGAGCTCATACCCGTGCCGACCATCGACACGGACTTGTGGACCTCTTGCACCGCGCCCGAGGAAACCTTGTTCGGGCTGTAGATCGTCGCGGCGGTATCGCCGAACGACGTGTTCAGGTAGTTGTACATCGCCATCACGGACATGTTGCAGTTCATGGGAGCGGTACCCCTGGTGACGTTCGCACCGCACTGGGCGCTCGGTCGAGCGTTGTCCGTCGTGAACGTAGTCGTGGTGCCGCTGTGCGACGCCTTGAGACCAGAGCTGCCCTGAACGTTGATCACAGGGTTGCTGGCCACGTTGTCAGGCATCTTGTCAGTGCGCAGATCCGAGAACCACGACGTCGCATCTTCCGAGACCCCGTCAGCGCTCAGCACGCCCTGAACGTCCGACGCGAACGTCGAGCTGGGGATAGATACGCCGCCCATGTAGCGGAACAGCATCGACTGCACCTGGCCCCATGCGCCAACCTTGTCACTGGACGCCGGTGGCGTGTTAGCGCCGTTCCACTCAACATTGCTTCCCGTGCCGAACATGGGCGGTGCGCCAGCCAGGCTGGGGTGAACCAGACCGTTGATAGCGCGTGCGCTGTCCTGCACATTGATGGCAGATTCCGCACTGGGCTGGTTCGACTCGGTGTCCCACTCGATCGTCGCGCCATCGGGTACCGCAAGCCGGGTCTGGTTAGCCCAGCCCTCGAAGTCAACGAAGGTGGATGACACCACCTGAATAGCGCCCGTGTCTGCACCTGCGGTGGCCTTTTGCAAAGTGTCGATCGAGTTGGTGTACATCGACCCAAGCAGCGGGATGCCAATCACGATGAACAGCACCCGGACAATGAGCTTGCGGACCATGCCGCTGCCGCGCTTACCCAGTACCAGAAACAGCCCGGTGATCACGATGAACATTGGAATCATCACGTACATCGACAGATTCACTGCCCACGAATAGATACCACCGATGTACTCCGACAGCCCCTTCAGCGGACCCAAATCAGCAGTGCTACCGCCGATCATCCCCTGCGCAAGCGTGGGAGAAATAGCGTTGACTCCCGAGAAGAGCAATTTGAACGGGTTGAACCAACCCAGCAGCGTCAGGACAGCGGTGAAAAACACGTTGACCGCCTGCGAGCAGATCAGCGCGAAGAAAATCATGAAGCCGCCGATCATGGCGATGAGGTTAGACCCCAGGCCCGTCGCGGACGTGTCCAGCCCCAGGGAGTTCAAGGTTGCACCGAACTGGGCATACTCGATGACGCCTGGTCCCATCTCGCCCAGGGTGTCGTACTGCACCGACTGTGCCGAAGAGCTCAGTTGCGCAATCACCCAGGTGATGGGGTTATAGTCCTTGTCGGCGTAACCCACCACGTCGCCCCCCGTTGCCGGGTTGTTCATTATCGACTGCCAGTCATCTGAAATGGGGTAGTCACCATCCTTTGCCCCTGGCGCAATGGCGGACGAGAAGTAGGCGGTGATGGAAGAGCCCACGGCGTACAGCGACATGTCATCGTCGTTTTCGTCAGCGGCGTAGGCGATGCCGCCGGCAACGCCGGCCAGCATCAGTGCTGCCAGCACAATCGCCAGCAGGCGCTTGCGCCAGCTCGACGTGGCGGCCGCACGGGCTTTGAGCGAGGGAAGCCCTCGCGCACTCAGGGGTGTAGTCATCACGGTCATCGCTGCGTCACCTTTCCGTTCTGGGGTTCGATGGGTGGCATCTGGGCCTTGAGGGCTGCGCGGCGGTCTGCGCGGTGGGGGTTGACGCCTAGGGCCAGGTCAGGCTGGAAGACCACGTTGATGTGGGCTCGGCGCAGGTACGCCGAGTGGTCGCCACCGGAGGTGACGAGCGTTTCCAAATCTGGGGGGATGGACTGGTGCAACTGCTCCTGGTACTGCTGCATGGTGGCTGCGCGCATGTTGCCCAGCACCGTGTAGTCGGCAGCATCGAACCTGTTGAGAGTGTCGTCGGCCAACATGCCTTCGATGGAGTTGTACAGGTAAGCCATGCGGCCACCGCAGCGGTAAAGCAGGTCCACCTGGCTCTTCACGTATCCGCGCACGCGCTCGTCAATCAGCTCAGTGCCGTGGATGATCATGAGGTCGCCCACACTCATCGAGCCGATGGCGAAGCCCAGCATGTTGACGAGCTGCGCCATTGCCACACCCTTGCCTCGAGCCATCAGGTCAGAGAAGTCGTAGATGACACGACGTGCGGCACCGACGCCGTCGATTGCGTCAGCCGTGTGGTTGTTGAAGATGTCGCCGTTGGTGTCCACCAAGTCGCGGAAGATCTGGCTCAGCACCGAATAGGCGTGCAGACGCTCAGGGTCACGCGCCGAAGAGTTGGCCAGTGCCTTGTACTCGGTGGCAAAGTACGTCATGACGTCCTGCAGACGCGGCACGTGCGAATGGGGCAGGCCCACCAGGCGCAGGCGCTCACGATTGCGCTTGGCGTCGTACGCCCACATCTGCTTGTCCACGTAGAACTGGGTCAGCGTTTCGCGCAAAGATCCCCGAATGATGGAGCGCTCGGCTTCGGAAGTCTCGTACGCCTGCTCCGTCATCAGCACCACCTTGTCCAGGTGGGCCGAGAAGATCAACAACTCATTCTCGTGGCGACCGAACATTTCCAGCATGTTCACGTCGCCGCGGCTCAGGTCCAGACGAGCGGTCAGGTTGTCCAGGCGCGGCCCCAACAGATCGAGGTTGGCACCGTCAAGCACGATGTGAACCACACGGTGGTTGTTGAGCATGGCAGCCTGGGACATCTTCGAGCCCCACAGGTCAGCCTCGGGCGTGCGCCCCAGCACCGTGTTGATGCCGTTGAACGCCGCGACCACGTGGTGGTCGTAGTCGTCCACGTCCAACAGCACTGCGGAGTTGTTCACGTCCCCAACCATGTGGCCGACGTACTCACCAGCCGGGTCGTTCAGGCCGTTGGTGACCAGCGAGTGGGAGCCGGCAAACTCGGTGGAGGTGTAGTGGAAGCCCTTACCCCGCTTGGTCGAGTTGCGGTTGGTCAGCGTAGACAGCTCACGTCGCTGCTCTCCGGCATACGCGGCAACCTTCACGGTGGCGAAGCGGTCGACATAGAGTCGACGCAGTCGCTCGATCGCGGTATCCAACGCTTCCAGCGTGGGCGCCTTCACCAGCAGACGATCGTGGACGTGCAAGTAGCTCGCGCCGTCCTGGAGCTCAGCCACGGTGTTCTCAAAGTCGTTTCGGCTCTTGTCGATCTTGCGTCGACCTGTCGCCGATGAGCCGGTGCCCGTCTCGCGCTCGGCGAGGTTGCCGGCGGTCTCTGCCGACTTCAGGTGGTCATCCACCCACTTCTCACCCAGGCGACGCACCTGCTCGAAGACCACCGTGGACACACCCTCGGGTAGACCGCTGGGGATCCGGTTGATGCCCCAGAAGGGGCTGAACGTGTCGCGCGCACCATCGTCGTGGAAATATCCCAGGATGCAGGCGTAGGTGTCGTCGATGCGGAAGTAGTCGCTGTGGAACAGATACTTCTCGCGTGGCTTCATGGCAATCAGGTGCGGGTACTCGCCCAGCGCACCGGTCAGCCGGCGCGCGCGTCGCTCAGCTTTGCGTCGCTCGCTGCGCGACATTTGCTCAAGGGGGTCGTCCACATCGCTGAGGGCAATCTCGTCAGCCTCGGAGAGTTTTGGCGTGGCTACGTCGGTCATCGGTGTTGTGGAGCGGTGGAAACCCGGTCCTTAAGGGCCGGGAGGAACCGCTTTGTGTCGGTGTCCATCCATCGCTCGTCTCCTCTCAGGGTGAAGTTGTGGTGGTAGGCGTAGCCGTCGGCTCGCTGGGTGAGTTGGATGTGTCGGTGGTGAATGCCCTGGACAATTCCGGTGTCGGTGGTGATGTTGAAAGATCCGGTGGCACGCACGGCGACGCGTCCGACGTGGACGCCAGCCTTCTTGCCAGAGGGCACCACCGCGCGGACCAGGTCACCGGTCGCGAAACCGTAGTGTCGTTTGGTCCGTGTCAGCACCAGCCTCGGGAAGCCGTACTTGTCTGAGCGGGTGCGGGCATAGCCGCCACGCCCGCTGCAAGCGATCACTTGTGTCTGCGCGACCCAGCCGACGACGCCAGTAACCTCGCCCACGCACAGCGCGTCGAGCGCATGAGTCTTTGGCACGCCAAACGTGCTGCGGTTGAACTTGGTGCGACCACCAGTAGACGCGTACACCGGCAGGCCGGTGGCGCGTAGCGCTTGGTCTAGCGCCCGGCGCGTGCTGTTCACGGCCGCTGCGTCACGTAGTGGTCGTTTGGCTTGCGCGAGAATGCGCGCGAGCCTGGCAGGGTCGGTCACGAAGTCCTTCACGTCCATGCTCCCCTTGTTTTGGTTGCAGGGAATGCACGCCAGAGCGAGGTTGCTGACCCGGTCACTACCGCCGCGAGACCGAGGGTGAACGTGGTCGATATTCAGCGGCACCCCGGTGACGCCGCAGTAGACACACTTGCGTCCAAACTTTTCAAGCAAATACTCGCGCACCTCGTAACCAAACAAGGTGCCCTGCTGATACATGGCCCCACTCATCTCGGGGTTGCCCAGAATCTGCATGTCGAACCTGACACGCTCCACGTGGATAGCGCGCACCGGTGCCCAGCACCGTAGACGCTCCACCCACGCCAAAGTCGTATCCACGCGATGTTGCAGCGACGGAGCAAGCCAGCCAGCAGGCCGGGTGCGATTATCGAACCTGGGTGCCCGGTAGCGCAGGTTCCGGGACCGGCGGCCCCGGCGCAGCGCTGCACGTGAGTGCAGCGCCTTCTTGATTTGTAGCCCGCGGTGGACTAACTCGCCAAGCCACACACCCTCGCGGGCCTTCTTCTCGGCAGTGGTGGTGAACACAGCAATACCCGTGGCGCGTGAACCGGGATCAATACCCAGCTCCACGCCGTCAACCTGGACATGCGGCTCTCGCACGTCCACATCAACCATTCTGATTGTGAACGGAGCCTGACGGTGAACCCGGGCCCGCCCCCGTCGCAACAACTTCCGCGCCCGGTCCGGGCGCATCGGCTGCAACGGCCGCTTGTTTTTGTCCAACACAAACACCCGCGGCTGCGGCATTTGTCTCTTGCTCTTTCTTGCTTTCTTCCGTGTTACTTCGACGGGTGCAACCCCGCCGTCAACGTCGCCCGAAGGCGACGCTGTGACGCGACTGTCAAGACCTCTGGCAGTCGTCTCCCCTCGACCATGTTGCACACCAGCGTGCTGGGTGGATACAGCCCTGCCGCCCCGTTTCGTGGATACCCGATCCGTGTCTGCTGACGGCAGTTCAAGAGCCTGGGACTGAGGAAGCATCCCAGGGTCGGTCTTCTCGCTTGTGTACAACGTAGTCACCTCCTTCAAGGTGTCTTAGGTCTGGTCAATCAGTCCCTGATAAGCCGGGCCCGTGAGATTCACAAGCCCGGCCCTTCAAGGCCGGGTGGTTGACGGATCGCTCCTTGGATGGCCGTGTCGGATGGGCATTTAATCTTGGTTTATGAGTCAATAACGAGTATACAAGATGGGGCTTGGTTTCTCGCTGAGTCTGCGCACAGAAAAGCCACCCCCGCCAGAATTGACGGGGGTTGCGTGGCGTCGGCCTCAGCTCGACATTGGACGCGGTCGGATGCTTCAACGGAATTTCACCTCGATGACGACGTGCGTCTTGCATTATTTGGTCGCGTTGCTCTTGACTGCTACTTCGCGGTGACCAGGTTGGGGTCGGGCGGGGCGATTCCTATGCGGCGCTTCTCGACCACGCGTCCCTCAGCGAGTGCGCGGACGATGCCCTGCTCCATCCCGGACGTGAGTCCAAGATCGATGTAGACCACCGTGGCGTCAGCAACCCGACCCCACGCGAGTCCCGCTGTGACGCCAAGCGCCCTTTCGGCAGGGTCTTCGTCCCTCAGGATGCCGGGCTGTGTGTATAGCAAATGTGAGGCGATCGGCGATTCTCCACGATGGAGACTGTCGGCAACCGCTCGTCGCGCGTAGGTGACATTGGCATTGATGTCACCTGCGTACGGAGATTCGAGCACCACTAGCCGCAGTTCTCCACCGCTTAACGCGGCCTCGCTTCGCATGTAACCGAGTCCGTCTGCTTTCTCAGCGACCTCAAGCGCCTTCGGTGAGCGCTCAACCTCGATGAGGTTCGCAATGCGTTGCTGTTCCACGAGAGCGAGGACCGCGTGCCTAGCCTCCTGGATGGTCGTGAAGATGCTGCTCGCGTCATTGGTCTCCGCAGCATGGTCGATACATTCCGTGGTCATGACGGCTCCTTCTCGGTTGGCCTGAGCGATCTCGTCGGGTGTAGCTGGGACAGTCGGACTACCCGCTAATCCGCGCTGGCGTAGATCTTTCGCATCATGGTGGTGAACGCCGGTCCGTCCAGTGCGGCGCAGGTCTTGACCATCAGGCCCGAGTCCTGCACTTCGGCATATAGCAGCGACTGGTTGCGTCGCAGCGCCTCGTCGTTGTCAGCCTTGATGATCAGGTACTGGTGAATGGAAGAGAACCGCTTGCCCACGTAGTCGGTCAAGATGGAAGCCTGCTCATCCATCAGCGCGAACAGCTCAGGGTCGCGCACCTCGAGGTCGAGGTTGCGCCGTTCCATGTTCGCCAACTGCGTCAGCACCTGCTGGGGCTCCTTCATCGTCAGCCAGATGAACTCGGCCGAGGTGTCGATCTTTCGATAGAAAGAGTCGACGCGATCTAGCATGGCCCGCATGTCCGCTTCGAACACCAGGATTGAGGCCGAGCCCACCACCAGATACGACTGGCCAACAGTGCCGTCCAGGAACTCGATGCGACCATCGTGGTCCACGCGGCGAACTCCGGCGATGCCGTAGAACTCGCTGGCGTTGCTGGTCGAGCGCGTCATCACCTTGCGGCTGGCCTTGGGCATGTAGTTCAGCAGCGCCGGCACACCCATTGCTCGCAGCTCCTTGGTCTTGGAGTAGACGCTGAAGTACACCGTGGCCGCCACCCACCACACCACGAACAAAAAGATAAGCCCGGCGTTTGCGTTCTTGACGAACGTCGAGCTAATCACCCAGAACAACCCGAGTAACGAGCACAGGTAGAACAGGATGACCTTCAGTGGGATCGGCCTGACCGCACCGCCCTTGCTCAGCGAAATCTCCTGATCCAGCAACGACCTGTCAAGGCTGTTGGGGATCTTGTAATGCGACTTGGACATGCGTCCTCCTCAGTGGCTGACGATCGGTTAGTTGAACTCGGGGAAGATGCGCTTGGAGGTGCCGCCCGCCTCAACGATGAAACTCACCGTTGCTGCGAACGTGTTGCCCTTTTTGGACACGAAGTTGTCCGCGAAGACCTTCTGGCCGGCGGCCAGTTTTGCGGCCTCGTCGGGCGTGAACACGTGGCTGCACCAGACCTTCGGAGGAAGCTCCTGACCGGAGGCGTCCACTTCCCCGAAGCCTACGAGCTTGAAGCCGAAGAACGGGCGTCCCTTGTACTCCTGTGGCTCGAGTACGCCTCGCGCAGTGAACGTAGGGTCCGCTGCACCGGCAGCCTTCTTTTTGGCAGACACAGCCGTGATGGTGATGGTCTCGCTTGCGAGAAGCTGGGCCACCTCCTGGTCGCTGAAGCGGTAGCCGCTCCACTCACGCGAGAACTTCACGACCTCGCCCGTGGTGGACCACACACCTTCTGCGCGCTCCTTCTGCTGCACGACCTGCTCAGTTAGCCCAAGATCGCTACGCATCGTGGTGGCGTTGCGCTGCATAGTGGCAATGTCTTGAGAAACCCAGGTGCCCACCACGCCGATGACCTCGTCCACCGACTTGGTGCCGGCAGCCACTTCGCGCATCTGTGCGTACACGTGCTCGGTGACACCAAGGTCACCGATGCGCGTGTCAGGGAGCAGACGGAAGCCCATGTCTCCGAACTCGGTCAGCGTGATCTTGCCGCGCGTCTCCGACATCAACGGGTACTTGTTCTTGGCGCTGGGGTCCTTGGTGACCTCGGCGTACGTCGAGGTGCGGGTAGCACCGGTACCCACGTCACGCTTTTCCAACTGCTTCATCAGCCACGTCATGGTGGGGTGCTCGGGTCGCTTGTTGGCGCCCTCGAACACGAACGGCTCAGCCTGGGTACCCAGTCCGGTGGACGACTCGTCGTCCTCACCCGCCGACTTGTCCTCGTGGAAGACGTTCTTCCACCCCATCGACTGCGGCACAGCTGACTTGCCGATGAACACCGGGTAGTCAGCAACGTGGCCGACCTGGGCCTCGTACTTGTAGTCCTCGGCAAAGATGGCGAGGAACGAGCGTGCCAGCTCTTCGTAGATCATCTTGGCAATGGGGCCGTACTTCTGGCCAAGCGCCTCCATTGACACGGGCACCTTCATCCCCGGACGGTTCGCTCCGTGCGCGCCCTTGTCCTTGACGTGAGTCTTGCGAGGTGCGCGGTGGGTGAGCAGAGACGTGTCCACGCCTACGACGGCCGCGATCTTGTCGGCCAGAGGCAGCATCTCCTTGAACTGCTCCCCCGTGATGGTCTTGTCCTCGGTGCGAGGGTAAGACACCACCTGGTCTTCGTACATCGTCTGGTAGGTCTTCAGCACCTGGTCAGCCTTGACGCCCTTGGACGACAAGCGCGAGGACAGTGCGGCGAGGTCAAGCAGCCGCGGTGGCGCCGTGGTCTTGTTGGTCTTGGAGTCCACCACGACGGCCGAGGGGCCATACGTCTGCGGCACGGAGGCCGCGTCGTCGAAGCGAGGCTCGTCAGGGTTGACGTAGACCACGTCATTGTTGTCGCGAAAACGGTTCTGGTGGAAGGGCTTTTTGACGTAGTCCGTGTACGCCTTGAGCTGGTCGCCCACCAGCAGTAGCATCGCCGACTTGAGGCGCCCCTGGCGAAGGACCGCCTGCTGGGCAGCCGAGACGGTTGCCACACGCGTGAACTGCTGCGTGAGCCAATCGAACTTAGAGCGCGTGAGTGCCATCTTGTACTCGTCAAAGTTGTCGATGCCACCAACGATTTCCTTGCGGGAGGTGAATGCCTTCTGGATCGAGGCTTCCGCCTCGTCGGTGAAGTACATGCGGGTCAGCTTGGCCGGCTTGATACCGAGCTCCACGAGCGGCTCTGCGAAGAGCAGTCCACCCTCGCCCGAGGGGTCGACGTCGGTGGCGCAGACGATCTCGGTGGCGCCACGAGCCTTGGTCTCGAGGTTGCGGAGGATCTCCGAGATACCCTTCGCGGTGGAAGGCTTGCGCTTCCACTGGATGTCCGCGGGGTTCCACGGCAGGTTTGCCACGTCCCAGGACTTGTACTTCTCAGCAAGCGAGGCGTCCACCTGCTCGTGCGGCTCGATGTACTCGTACAGGTGGCCACGTAACGCCACGATCTCGTACGGAGTGCCTTGGTAGCTGCCGGTCATGCCGCCCAGGGCCTTGGCCATGTTGCGGGCTGCAGATGGCTTCTCGGCAACGAGTAGGACTGCGCTCATAGGGGAATCTCCTTGTTCAGTGAATAATTAAGCACTGATATATCAGTGAATAACGCAAGTCTACCAACGACGAGGCTCGAGCGCCCCGTCTCAGCGCACAGAAAAGCGGCCCCGGTCAAAAGACCGAGGCCGCTCATCGTTACCACAGAGGGTTACTTCTGCTTGCGGCGAGTCACAGCGAAGGCTGCGCCGTGCTGGTGCCCTGCTCGTAAAGTTTCTGAATCTCGATCCGGTCATCAATCATCAAATGTCGGTAATGTGCAGCCAAGGAAGCGCAACCCCTCTCGGTGTGATCTGAATAACCACAACCTACGAGGTGTTGCGCTTCCGTCTAGAACTCGGGTACTCCCCTCAACGGGAACGCGCCTGATACCATCTAAGTACCCAGGAGTGGTGTGCGAACCCGAGGAAGGTGACGAGTTGTCGCGGAGGAATGGCGGTATCGTTGTGATCGTCGTGGCCCTCATCGCAAGTGGTGCGACCGTGGTAGTTCTCCATGGGGGGGATTCGGGTACATTGAGATGCCCTATCGAGCGCACCGTGGTGGATGTCCCCGGGTCGGATGGCAACGGACTGGAACACGTGGTGTATGAAATGCCCAACTGCGACTAGCGGGTCTATCTCGCGAATCCAGATCGCGACAGAGCCGCCATGCTGGCGGGACGCTCACGCCCCAGAGGGCTGTCGCCGGGTGGCACAAAGGCGCGAGAGCCGACAATCATACCGCCGCGCGGCAGGTCCGATCACCCTCGCCGCGCGAGACGGGGGTGGCTACTCGTTGTAGTTGTACGCGGTCATCGCCCGTATACCTATGTTGTTCTGCACAAGGGCGTAGGGTGACAGTAGTGCGGTGTCGCTGCACAGGCGACCGTCGTTGCTCAAGTAGCAAATGTTGGGCTGGCCATTTTGCATTCCAGAAATGATGCCCGCCACTTGGGCGAACGGGTCCCCGTTCGAGTTGATCCGGTGCGCGGGTCCGCCGCTGTCCCCCTGTCCGACATTGGCAGACCCGTCGCTCGAAACCGTCCTGACGAGCGGCCCTGCGGTGGGTAAGCCGTTTCCGTATTCCACGTAGAGGCCGGTGTTGTTGATGGTGTTGTTGCAGGTCGTGCCGCTAGGTGCTCCACTAAGGCACCAGTTTGCTCCGATCACAGGCGCAACAGACGCCGTGACGATGTACCGGGAAGCACCGGACGGTGGGCCGACGTAAATGTAGGGGTAGTAGATCTTGTTTGGGTCATCAATGCCTGATCGGGTTGGATCATTGGTCAAGATCACCGCGTCGGCGGCGGGTGAACGATAGGTCGACTGTGAAGCCGAACCGAAGAAGTACCGCGCGTTGGAGTTCGCCGGGTCGGGCCAAGTGGTCCAGATGCTCGAACTCGTGTTCGCGATGCAGTGGGACGCAAAGGCCATGCCGTAGCTTTTTGGCAGAGCTGACGATTGCACATCGATAAGCACGGGCCACCCTGAACTGCACGCTACGCCAGATCCGGTTCCATTGATGATTGAGGCACCCCCAGCGTACGGAGCGTAAGGCGTGTATTTGCGGTCATCGACTGCTGAGGTTACTTCTCCTCCAACAACGACCTCGACCGGATAAGGCGTCATCGAGTCTAGAGTGGGCCCGCGCCTCCGGTAACTCTGCGAGTCAGCAATCGTGACTTCAAGGCCCGCCCCATCGAACTTGGCGGCCACGGTCTCAACAGTACCGTCAGAGGCTTCAAGCAACCGTGAGGCCGCAGCTTCGAGCTCTTCACGGGAGTAGGTCATGCTGGCTGGATGAGCCTCGGTCGAAAGGGAGTTGATAGACGCGAGGACTTCTGCTGACATGTCGCCGTGCCACCACACGGTCGCCGTTCCTTTTGCTGCATCCCATTCGACGTCACCGAATCCGGTGGGGCGCCCTTCCCACAATGTATTGGCAAGCGCCTGGACGTCATCCGGGACGTTTGTCCATGAGCCACCAGGGATGCTCTCGAGCGGTACCGATTCGGCGTACCGAAGCAGTTCATCGGCGGACGATTCAGGGAGCCCCGCCAACTCCAGGGGCGGCCGTACATCAGATTCATCTTCATCATTCGTAACTGAACTCGCTGCGGTTAAAAACGCTACTGCGGCCACACTGACTAGGATCGATAACCCATTTCGCCGAAAAATCATTGTGTCCCCCAATTGTTATATTCGGGCGAGCGTCCGAGCGACGGTGCCCTATTGCGGATAGTAGCAAGGTACACAAAGATTCGTCAATGGGACTGTTCCTTCACGAAGTACGAGCGAACTAGATCTGTTGCTTCACGAGTCGAAAACGCAATCGTTACACACTGGCCAACGCCTTGCTCGCCCGCCCCGGCGCTTGCCCGAACACGGCGGCCAGGTCGAGTCGGTAGACCCGCAGCAATGAGAACAGCACGTCAAGCGAGGGTGAGTCGACCTTGGGGTTCTCCCATTCCCTGACACGGATCGGGCGCACTCCTGCACCAGTTCCCACCTGACGAAGCGTCGCTTTGCCACGCGCCTTGGTCAGCACGTCAGCGATGTCGGCGCGCGAACGCAACCTGCGGGACTCTGCTCGAGGCAGCTCCACGAGCGTGCGACCCACATGAAGATGTCCGCAGTGCTCACACCAGTACATGCTGGTGGACGGATCTGAAGCGATGCGTTCCGGGATCTCTTCAGCGCTGCGGTAGCGGCGCTTGAACACCCACTTGCCGTCACGCATCGTTTTGCACTGGCGAGGTGTCACAGGGTGCGCCGCACTGGTCGAAGGGGTCACCATGCCAGCGCACGTGGCGCTGTCATACATGCCCTTCCACACGGGAGCGCCGGCGGCGCCCAGTGCCTTGCGACACGTCCGGCATCGCGCGCGAAGTGGAAATAGCACTTCTGTCATCGGACCGTCCTCCCGGATCGCTGAATCTCGTCTCGAATCTCGTCGTAGGTGAGCTTGCGAAGTCGGTCTCGCACCCGCGCGTTCTTGTCGCTCATCAGGTCGGGCGTCTTACTGCCGAGCGTGGGCTCCACGCGCTCTGTGACCATGAAGGCCACACCGTTTTCTACGACGCTGACCTTGCCGTCGAGTTGCTTGGTCTTCAGCGTCAGCGAAGCCATCTTTGAGTCCAGCTCGCCGGTCATCGTCTTGAGCAACGACAGCCCCTCCTCGAGGGCACCGGTGCGGTAATCCGCCATTCGGAACGCGCTCAGCGCGGTCGCAGTGTTGGCATCGAGCTTCTTCTGGTCGCTCGCGTCATTGAGGACGCCCAGTTGCGCGGCCACATACGCAGCCACCAAGGCGGACACCGGGATGGAGTCAGCAAACGCCTCGTTGGTCATGGTTGCTAGGTCCTGCCGCAATATCGCCAGCAGCGTCTGTGGAAAGTCAGTGACCTGCTTGGTTCCCGACTCATCAAAGGCGAACTTCGCTTTGACGACAGCAGCGTCGGTGATTGGCTCACCGCGGCGAACCAGTAGTTTCTGGGGCACTGGTGGTGCATTGCGTGGGGCCTGCACCTCGGGCTGAGGCGCATCAAGGGCGACCAGATCCGGCTCGTCATCCTGTACAGGCTCCAGTACCGCTTCGGGCTCAGAATCCTGAGCCTGCTCTTCGGCTTCGGCCCGAGCTTGCGCCTGGGCCTTGACCGCGCGCTCGACAGCGACCTGCTCGTCGTCGTCAACATCATCCACGTCGAGATTGTCTCCCGAGGCGGCCGAGGTGACGCCGCTTCCACCTACGTGGGCCTGATCCCCCATGTCGGACACTGCCGACACTTCAGTACCCGCCATGCTGGCCTCGCCGGAATCATCAGCGCTGCCCCCGGTTTCCCGCTGGGCCTTGGCCTCGTCGTACGAGGCGAACGTCTCGTCGATCTGCTCCGCACTCTCGGACGTCACCTGCGCTACCGCTTGATGCTGCGCGACCACCTGCGACTGGGCCACCGGCTCCGCGGAGGCCCGCTGCGCCTCGCGAGCTGCCTTTTTCTCGGCAATGAAGAGAGCCGTGCTGTCTACTGCACGATGACCAGCTGAGCCAGCCCGGTATCCCACGCGCTGTTCCAGGCCGCGAGTGTCCGCCGTGTAGTTCGGCATGGAATCTGCTTCGACCTCTGGGGTCTCGATGTCCATCGTCACACGGCACCCCCGAACCCGGCGCCCAGGGCGTCTGCGTCGACTTCACCAAACGCCGAGTCAGTGTCCAGCTCGCCGTCGTCCTCGTCCTGCAAGTAGGAGTCTCCACGAGTCAGTCCTAGCAGTGAGTCGAAGCCGGTGACCACGACGGTCTCGATGTTGGTCACGTTGGCGGACAGCGCCTTCAGCTCGTCCACCATCTGGTTCAGGCGCTGGATCTCAAGCGCGGGCAGGTCGTAGTCGCCGTTTGCTCGCGCGATCTTCTCTTCCACCGCCAAAGACATGTATTCGTTTGCCGACAGCCCCGCCTTGTCCGACCAGTAGCCCACCCGCTCGTAAGTGTCAGGGTGCAGTCGAATCTTCACAGCGAGGCGCTGCTGAGGGGAGTGCGTTACGTTGCTCATCTAACAACCTGTCTTGTTAGTTTACCGTTGGTATATGAGGTAATTCTACCAAGTGGGGCTAGGCTGGCGGGTGGATATTCACGTCAGGTTTTGTAGCAGCAGTGCTGCTACGGGAGAACTCTCGACCTCTGCCGCAGGCCGCAACATTCCCGTTCACGGCGCGCCGGCGTCGCCCCTCTTTAAGGAGACCCCCATGTTCCGTTCACGCACCTCTACGACTGTTGTTTCCGGCCTCGTGCTGGTGGCTCTGGGTTGCGTCGCCTTTGGCGACAACATCTCCGCCTTCATCGACAACACGATGGACTCCGCTTCCGAGATGGCTCGCGAAGCCTCGGATCGAGCCATAGCTGCTCCGACTGACGCTGTCAGCGTCGACATCACCGGCGACTACTACGCCGTCACCGGTGTCGCGCAGCGTGACTACGACGCCGTCAAGGGCAGCGTCCAGTACTGCGAGCTCGACTCACTAGGTCGCGCTGGCTGCGCCTACGGCTTGCTGACCGCCGAATCGCGCGACGCCGCGCAAGCCCGTGAGCGCCAAGACATCAACGACGATCCAGCAGGCTGGAACCGTAACGATGAAGTGAGCATCGCGGCCGACCCGTCAAACTCGACGCCGCCGCCGGTGGCCCTTCTGGTCGTCTGGTTCCGGGATCACGGCTCTGATCCCGCGGGTGCGGAGATGGCCACGGATCGCGCGGGAGGAGTAGGCCTTGTCCGCGCGAACCGCGTCCGGGCGGGTGCGTGGGCGTCCGAGATCACGGCTGACCCGCAGCTGCGCCATCAGCGGCAGGAACATCGGTGAGTCCCCGGCCTGTCCCGGCGTGATCAGCGTCACCAGCGGCAAACCGTTGCCGTCGACGAGTTGATGGATCTTCGTCGAGAGACCGCCGCGGGAGCGGCCGATGCCGTGATCAGGCGGATCGAGCCTTGGATTCGTGTAGTTCGATCCAGCCCCCCGTGAGGCGGGTGGTATTCGTTGCGTGCTGGTGCGCGCGGGCGATGGTGGAATCCACCGACAACGACCAGTCGACCAGCCCGGCTGCGTCTGCCGCTGCATTGACCTTGGCAAGCACCCGATCCCAGGTGCCCTCCATAGCCATCCGGTGATGCCATGTCCAGACCGTCTGCCACGGCCCGAACACCGTCGGCAGATCCCGCCACGCGATGCCCGTGCGATAGCGGTAGACGATGCCCTCGACCATCAGCCGCGCATCGGCGAACGGTCTGCCCTTGCGTCCCGTCGAACGCGGTAGCAACTCCTCAATCAACGACCACTGAACATCCGAGAGCATCTGAAACCGCGACATGCCCTCAGGATCTCAAACAACCACCAAACTATTTGTCAGACACGCCCTAGTCGCAGACTCCCTCGGCGGTGATGCGACGCTTCAGAACCTGGTCACTGGGACACGCACCCAGAACGTGGGCTCGACTCAGGTCGATGGGCAGTTCGCTGGGGGCATGGCGTACACCGAGCTGATCGCTCGGGACTACCTCGACTCTCCCGCTGCCAAGAACTGCCCGCTGTACTACGCGGCCACGCCGGTCTACACGGGAGATGAACTACTCCCCCGCACGGTGAACGTCGACGTGTTGGCCTGCAACTCGTCGATCGACATGCGCGTCGTGGTCGACAACGCAGCTAAAGGCTGGGCACTCGACTACTCAGACGGCTCATTCATCCCCGCCACCTCGTAATCCACTCTTCGAACAAAGGACCGACTCATGACTTACGCCCGAATCCTCGTCACTGGTAGCCGTGACTTCACCTCAGCTCCGCTGGTGGATCAAGCCCTCGAGGCTGCTGCCATCATCGTGACGTCTCCCGATCCACTGCTGGTGCATGGGGCCGCCCGCGGACTCGACAACCTCTCACGAGCGCGAGCCGAAGCTCACGGTTGGGTGACGGAAGGCCACCCTGCTCAGTGGAACACCCACGAGGGCTGCCGCTGCAAGGACCACACCAGGCGCTGCGGCTTCGCCGGCTTTCGTCGCAACAACGAGATGATCGCACTGGGTGCCGATCTCGTGCTGGCGTTCCCCATGCACATGCAAAACGACCGTACCGGTTCACGAGGCACGTGGCACTGCGCTGAATCAGCAGCCGATCGCGACCTGGCGGTACTCATCATCTGGAACGGACGCCTGTTCCCCCTGGGGGACGCTGGGCAGACGGTACTAGCCAATCGGGCAGCTCGCGTGGGTTGCCCGACGGGCAGCCGTGGCGATCTCGCCATGTCCGACGCAGTGGTGCCTTTCTAGGCATCCTTCCCAGATCTCACTAGACAGGAAACCACCATGGCGCACCCCACAGCAGATCCCGCCGATAGCGACTGGGACGCCTCCACCCCAGAAGGACAGCGGAAACTCGACCGACTACGCACCGCTGTTGAAGGCGGCCGTGTCGTGTGGTGGGGTCGACGTCGCTTCGCGAACCCGGAGTTCCGGGACACCATGCCCAAGCGGCACGTTTTCCTGTCGCGCAAACGCGCTGCGCCCGATGGTCCGTACCGGTACGAAAGTACCTGGACTGCACTGTGTGGCTACACGGTCACGGTGAACGACCTCATCGAGAACAACCCACCCACCGGCACGTCTGCACCAAAAAAGAGCGCACGCTGCATCAACTGCGACAACGGCTGAGAATCCCCTACAACGACCCACGAAACGAGTTTCACCCTCATGCGAACCAGATACGTCGTGATGTCCTGGAAGACCAGCGACAGCACCACACCCACCCTCACCGGCCCGTACAGCAATCGCTGGCGAGCCTTCACCGCCCGCGATCACGTCAGGTCACGCCAGCGGCGGGACACGAAGGTAGCCGAAGTCATCCCCATCGAACGGGGTGGTCTACACCCTTGCCCGCTCGACGAATAGCACAAGGTCACGGCTGCCAACGGGCCGGTTTGCTGAGCGTCACACCCCAAGCGATTTAGCGCTCTTTCTCCCACACCGTCAGTAGCTTGATGACGTTTTGGCCGTTGATCTCAACGGTTCCATCCGCCACCGCGGAGATGAGCCGACGCCCCTGTTGAATCATCCGAGCACTCTCTTCGCGCAGCTCAGGGAAAACCACCGAGGTGTACGTCAGCTCTTGGGGCAGCGGCCGTGAATAGGTCACCAAGACGACGTCATCCTCGCCGTGAGCCATGTCGACGACTGACCAGCCCAGGATGCCCATCCGGCTGAGTTCAGGGTGGAACCGCTTGCCTTGGGTGCGGTACTTCTCCTGCGTGTACTCGAGTCGCATCGGGAGTCCTCCTGGTCAGTGACTGGGTGCCACCACGGTACTGCAAAGGCAACTGCATTAACTGCAACTGCTCGCGGCGGCAGTGCCGCCTCGGGGGAAACCCTGAAGAGCCTGTCACTACAAAGACAGACCGCCCTCTGCTGGAGGTACCGCTTCAGCAGACAGGACACATAACCGCAGAAGCGCACTGAAGAGCCAGTCACCACAAAGACCGGACGCCTCACTGCCGGCTGGCACTAGCCAGCAGTGAGGCCATACAGCGCACCGCATTCAAACCTTCTGGACGGCAACGCCGCCCCAGGTAAATCCCTGAAGAACGAAAACCTCGTTCACTCACAAACAGATCACAGAGAAATGGACAACCAATCATGACGAACCCCGCAAACTCCGGCTCCATCATCGGCCGCCTCGCTCAGGACATCAAGACCTTCGCCAACACTGACGGATCGCGCAAGCTACTCATCACCGTTGCCGTCGAGGACAACTTCAAGTCCGGCTCCGAGCAGAAGGCGCAGACCAGCTTCGTGCAGGTCGAGACCTTCGTAGGCGCTGGCAAGACCGCCGGCGGCTGGGACCGCGTCCACAAGGGCGACCAGATCGCTGTGCAGTTCCACATCGACGCCAAGCCTTACGTCAACGGACAGGGCGAGACCGTCTACCCGCAGAAGCTCATCGTCGATGGCTTCCCCACGTTCCTCGAGCCGAAGTCGGTCACCGAGAAGCGCGCGGCTGAGCACGCCATCAAGGCTGCCCAGGACGGCTCCGAGCCCACCGCAGACGAGCGCGTTGCAGCGCTCGAGGCTGAACTCGCAGAAGCCCGCGGCACCGTCGACTACGCGGCAACCGCGCCGTTCGGCGGCTAAGCACAAATCAACCCGATCAGGACCTCGCGTCCTGGTCGGGTTGTTGCTTTTTATGCGCAGCCCGCGCCCCGGAACATCAGCGGGTGGGATACCCTCGTCACACACCATCACCCGCATGAAGAAGGTTCCAAAATGAATAAACAAGACGTCGCAAAGCTCCAAGAACTGACCCTCCTTCTGGATCTGGCGTACATCCACCACTTCAAGGAAGGCGAGGCGAAGTACAAGTCCGCCGAAGCCACCGTGCGCTTGGAATTTGGAAACTTCTGGTACCGCAAGGCGAACCCCACGTCATCGCCAGAAGCGCCCCAGATCGAGTCCGTCGTCATCTACTCGTCTGTGTTCTCGGCGAACCGCGTCAACTACTTCGACTCACTCGACGAAGCCCTTTCTGTGGTCCAGACCTGGTACGAGAACGCGCGCGCACCGCAGCAGTAACCCTGCGGCGTTAAAGCCTGCCCCTCATGTCTGCCTCGCCGGCGACATGGGGGGCTTTTTTGTCTCTGTCTCGCGCCGGGGCGCTCGTGAGTAAACAGCAGCTGCAGCAAAGTCTGCGAGCTGACCGCCCCATAAAAAAGACCCCCGCCCTTGCTCTTACGAGCGACAGGGTGGGGGTCTTTTGTTTTGTCGAGGCGCTGCCTTCTACTCGCAGCTAGCCCCGCGATCGTTGAGGATGGCGACCGTGTTAGACAGGCCGTCCGGCACCGTCGAGTTACCCAACCCGTCGTTCGCGATCTGCTCGCGCAGGTCGTTGATAGCGTCTGCGTCGAGGCAATACCTCGCCGTCACGTCAGCGCCTGCCAGGGCATCCGACAGCGCGACCTGGCGAGTCGGGTCCACACGCCACAGGCTGTCCTCGGCGAGGCCGTCCACGTACTTGGACGAGATCCCTCGCAGGTATTGCATTTGCGCGGGAACCACTGGCTCCGCATCAGACACCGTGGCGCGGATCCGCAGGAACGCGACGTGTCCCGCTTCGTCCTTAACCTTGTACGTCACGCTCACCGTGCCGGCGGCCGTCATCGACGTGAAGTCGCTGGCGTCGTAGTCGTACAGCGTGATGCCGACGTCGTCGCCGCTTGATGCGACCTGCGCCTGCGTCTTGCGCTCAAGCGGGTTGGTCTCACGGTCGCTAGCCACCACCGTGCTCAGCAGCTCCTCTTCGGTGACCGCGCCGGCCTGCGCCTGCTTCAGGCCGAAGAACCGGTTGGGGTACTCGGAGATCACAAACTGCGGAGCGTCATCCCACACGGCGTACAGCGTGACGGTGTCCCCGTCGGTCATCGACAGTCGCCCTGCATTGGCGCCATCTGCGATGTCTGCAATACGCGACGTAACCGACAGGCTCCATCCCAGGAACTTGCTGTTGAGCTCCGTGGACTCGGTCGTGTCCTCGTAGGTGAACGCCTTCGCACCGGTGGTCTTGGTGAAGCCGTTGGGCGTCAGCGTGCAGTCATCGCAGTCGTAGGTCGCGTTCATGGACGCGGTGCTTCCCGTGACTGTCCCCAGTTCTACGTTGCTGTCGAACACCACGTTGAACTCAGCAGGGCGGTATTGGGCGTACACCATGCGTGACGTCGTCGCTAACGTGTCTGCGGTCACGGGCGAGCCGCCATACGATGCGTACGGCGTCGTGAACCAGCCCGTAAAGACGTAGCCAGCTCGTGTCGCGACGGGAAGCGTGCCCCACGCATTGCCCGCGGAGCGAGTGATCTTTGAAGTGTCGGAGACGTCGCCGTTCACCCCTTGGAACGACAGCTCGTACACCTCGGGGATAGCCACGGCACTCGACGTCGCGCTCATGCTGACGTATGCCCAGTTATCGACGACGCTCGCGTCGCCCCACGAGGTTGACTGGTTGTCCTTAACTCCATTGATGACCTGGGCGTCGCCCCTGACCCACCCGTGGACAGAACTTGAACTACTGCTGTTGCACCCACTGAGGCACGACTTCACGGGCGTGGTCGACCCCCGCTGTGCCGTCAGCTGACGGTCGTCCCAGTAGATGGTCGAGTTCGGCGCGCCATCACCATTGAGTCGCGTCATGGTCACGCCGCTCATGTACTCGATGTCGTGTAGGAGCAGGTGAGCTTCGGCGCTGCGCTCAACGACCGCGCGAGCCTTGCCACCGCCAGCAACTGCGTTACCCGTGGCGCCCTTTCCATCCCAGACCCACGTTCCCTTGCCCTTGTTCACTGCGACCGTGCGGGTCATGTCAACAGAGTCGGTGTAGCTTCCGTTGTTGTTTGCGTCGACTTGCACGTCGATGGTGCCCGAGAACGACGCAAGGCTATTCACAGTGAAGACTCCGCCCACCGAATTGGGCGACGCCGCGAAGGTGACGTTGGTGGCCGCTCGAAGAGAAGCCGCCGTCACAACCTTGGGCAAAACAGGAACAGTCTCGCCTGCCATCGTGGCGGTTGCTGGAAGGTTGGTGTCGGGCTTCTCAAAGAAGAGCCGGTACATGTCACCGCAGTCCAAATACGCACTCAAGTACGACGAGCCACGGTCAAACGATCGGCTCTCGACGGCGCAATCGCTATCCGGCGCTGCACCGGCAGAGCGCAAGGCAATCTTCGAGGTGTAACCGTGGATGTCGTGCATCGTGACCTGATAGATGTACCCGAGGTCAGACACGCCGTAGTAATTGAGCGTGTCTACCGCTGTCTGCTCAAGCCAGTTGGTGTACGTCCAGATCCGGCCAGGCATCTCGGTACGCCAAGTATCCGAGATTTCCTCGTTCCCTTGAGTACCCTCGAGCACCTGGATGTTGTAGCTCATGTTGTCCGTGTTGGCATTCCTCGTAAGGGTCACTTGCCAGACACCGTCAGCAGTCGTCGCACGAGTCAGCCCATTGGGGTGTAGTGAAACGATGGCGCCCGTTTGGTCGCGCACCTCCAGCGAACCAAAGTGCTCCGCATCAATCTCCATGAGCTCGCCCTTTTTCACGAAGGCGTAGAAGGTCATGCTGCCGATCTCAAGGTGCGGCTCACTTTCCACCGCGGACGCCGGGGCACTGACCAAACCGGTCATCCCCACCGCGATCACAGCCGCCAAGAGGAACACTCCCAGCCGGTAGCGGTACCCCTGAGTTGTATTTGTCATCGTGGTGACCTCTCTGCCATCTGGGATATTAGTCCCTCATATATCAAGTTAAAACGAGTCTACGGCATTGCCCTCTTGGGCGCTATAGTGCGGGTAACTCTCCCCCATCGCGGCTACTCCGAAGGCTGTGGTTTTCATCGCGTATCCTCAGCAACCAGTAGTACGGTCACCGTGTTTTCGGTCCCAGTACTGTCGACGATTCGAAGAACTACCTCGTAGGTAGCCAGTTCAACGAAACGGATCTCATCTACATCCGTAAAGTAGATGAACGCCTCTGTCATGACGAACTCCATATCGGTGCTCATCTCGGTGCTCCACAGCGGAGGCGCGCCCTGGTAACCGATCGCCATGGTCTGAACCTCACCACTGACGATCTCTCCGTCCAGCATGAAAGCCTGGGCCTCACTGCTCCACACCGCGCCGGATACGTCGGTGATGGTGAAATGGTCAGAGAGGACGTGCCGTTCGTGAAGCGGCACGGGACCGTTCGCGACCACCGTCAGTGCGCCAAGCGGCGCCGACTCTTCAGCCACGAACGTGTAGTCCCGGTTCAGAGGGAGCCCCTGAAGTGCTGCACGGCCCTCTACGTTGTTGGGGTACTTGGTTTCACCCAAGACCCAGCCCACGAACGTCTTGTCACCGCCGGGCGAGTACGTAGGATAAGGCAGCTGCTGCGAGCCTGCGGTGAGCGAGTAGCGCTTCACCACGTCGCCTGCACCGCTTTCGAAGACCACAACCTGCGTCCCAGCAGCTGCCTTGTTGTTAACGTGCTCGAGAATGACCGTACGGTCAACACTGACCGTCGTGCCATCCCGTGCGTCGCCGGTGGTGACCGAGGGGTAATGCGCCGTCAGCGTCATTGAAAGAAGCCCCAGGGTGCTATCTACGGCGTTGACGGTGACGTCGAGTTCAGCGCGCGGGTCATTCAGCTCCAGCACTATGCCCTGCACAACGTCCGCGACGAGCTCGTCCTCATCGCCCACCGCGTAGGCGCGCTGATCCAACGCGGTAGAGAGCGAGTTCTCCATAGCGCTGTGTAGCCCGTCCTGCAGATTCACAGCGCGCGTGTCGAACGTGACGAGCTGCAGCAGTGCGATGAATACGAACATCACAATGCCCATTGCGGCTACTCCGAAGGCTGTGGTTTTCATAGCTATTCCTTCACTTATTCAGAAGCGTCGACGACGAAATCCACTACCAGCGGGATCGTGTACGTCGCCTCGACATTGTCGGTATCCATGACGCTCAGACGGATGCGGTAAACACCCGCCTTGAAAAACGTCACCTGGCCGCTGTCCTGTGAGAAGGTCACCCGGTCTGTCGTGAACTCACCCGTGAGACCGCCCACGTGCTCGACGCCATCTGACGAGGTGATCGACTCGACCTGCACTACGCCGCCGTGCGACTCGCCCGCCAACACAAAGGCCTTAGCGTCGACGCTCCATGCAGCGCTGTCAGCGTCAGTGATAGTGAACTGATCGACCAAGGTGAAACTCTCGCGCTGCTGCACCGAGCCATTGATGGTCGCGGTCGGCCAAACACGTCGCGCGTGCTCACCAAACTCCGAAGTGCTAGCGCCGGTCAGTGGTGAATCCAGCTGGACTGCTGCACGGGCGCCGATGTCATCGACCACGCTGCCCGAGCCCTCTGCCCCGGACTCACTGGGCCACAACGCAAACAGCAACGCCACGATCATGACACCTGCGACCGCCACGACGATGGTCTGTCCGTACTGCCGCATAATTTCAGGCATGTCTGGCTCTCCTTTCGTTGTGTGAGGTGGGGTTAAGCGCCGATGGCTGCGCCGAGCACAGCCAAGATGTATTTGCCCATAGGGCCGCCGGTACCGTCAGTACCGAACAGCAGCCAGTAGGTGATGCCGATGACGCCGGCGGCGCCAATTGCCGAAAGCAGTGCCTGGCCGGTGACTCCGAAGACGTCTTCCATGGCTCATGCACCCCCTACCGACGAGATGACCTCAATGAAGTACCCGAGTAGTCCGATGAATGCCGCGGCGACGGTGAGATAGATGATGCTGACTCCAAGTTCGCTCATTACTTCGCGCATGTGCCTGCTCCTTTACTGGTCATGGCCCTAGCGGGCGTATCCGACAAGTTCTTGCTGACTGACGACATTGAGTAGCGAGAAGGCGTAATCGAACGAGAGGTTGACCTTGGCCATGTACACGTCCGAGGTGTCCGGCACACCCGAGCCAGTCGTCACGCCGATGGTCGTGCTACGAGCACCGGACGCGTCCTGGCGGTACAGGTCGATCGTCACGTCGTAGCCATCTTCAGCGGCATCGCTCATCACGCCATCAATCACACTGGCTGAGAAGTTCGAGTTCTGGATCTCGGCAATGTAATTGGTCTTGGTGGCATCCGCGTTTCGGGCGTCGATTCCTGCACTGATGATCGACATACCGCCGACCATAAGCAGCGCGAGGAAAAACACTCCTAGCCACACTTCAAAAATCTCTTTCATGAGCTACCTCACACTCCCATGTTGGACATAAAGGCCATGAGGAACATCGACATATCCACCATCAGCACCACGCCACCGAGAAGAACCGGGAGCAGGAACAGCGTGTACATGCCGGACAGCGAATTATCGTTGCGCTTTTGCTCAGCGCGGTCGAGGATCGTGTTGTTCCGGTTGACGATGTTGGTGATCTGTTCATCCGAGTCACCGCCGGAGCCGATGGACAGCGAGTAGAGCATCTGCATCGAGGTGGTGACTTCCGGGATCTCAAACTCCCCGAAGAACTCCATGAACGGGTCGCTCGAGGCGGGGTCTGCGAGCAACCGCTCGCGCATCCTCGTGAGTTCAGGGCGCAGGATTGGCAGCGCCGTATCGACGGTCTTAAAGATGGCAACCTGGACGTTGTCTGACTGCAGGAGCAGCGCCAACTCCATCAGCCACTGAGGGAACGCCATGGAGATCTCCTGGCGAATTCGCTTGCCCAGCAACGCGTGTCCCAGCTTGTGCTGGAACAGCATGATCGGCAGCAATACCGCACCCACCACTGTGACCCAGGTGTTGTCCATGACGAACCAGCCGACCGCGACCATCAGGACGGGCAGAATCGCGAACGTCAATGAAGCCTTGAGCCCCGCCTTGGCGTCGTAGTTCACATACCGCGTGTACTCGCGCAGCAACTTCGCGTCATCGTTGTAGCGCTTGGAGCGCAGCAGGTCAGACGAAAGCTTTGTGTCTGCGGCCACGTAGATCCGCGTGAACACCACGATCATCAGCACGTTGACGATACGCACCGGCAAGTCTTCCGAGATGTCGACGTCCGCGGGCAGGATGTACAGCATCAACAGGCACAGGAACGCCGAGGCTCCAACGGATCCAAGAATCTGGGAGCGCTTCTCGCGTCGCTGATCCTGCAGGCGGTAGACACGGCTCTCCCACATCGCACGATTGCGCAGCAGCTGCTCGGTCGACGCATCGAAGTCGCCACCGATGGACTCGACCTTCAGCATGAAGCGGTGAAGGCTTCGCACGTGGTCGTTGGGGTATCGCGTGGCAATAGCCTCGAGGGCAAGCGCTTCAGCTGACTCATTGTTCTTGACGGCCATAGGGTCCGTGATGATCCCGATGGCTTCGTCAATCGACTGACGCATCGCAGAGTCGCGACGGAACAGCACCTTGACGTCTTCCAGGCTGGTCAGAATCTTCTGGGAGGTTCTGAACGCGTACAGCGTCTGCTCGATATACACATTGACATCAGCGAAGCGCTGCTTCTCATATTTGTTGCGGTAGGAATTGCGCACTAAGGTCGGTGCGAACCACAGGCCGGCAATGATGAGCGGAATCACCCACACCGGCGGGAGCTTGAAGCCAAGCCCCACACCGACCATGACGCCAACAATCGTCGCGTAGATCACGGCGATACGCTGGATCGAGAAGTCGTGCCCCAGCAAGTTGATCTCGTAGCGCAGGTTCCACGGCATCGCGTAGTACAGCGCAGAACGCCTTTTCGACTTGGCCCCGCCCTTTGACTTCTTCACGACCGGGGGCGTCTCGACTGCATCATCTAGAAGTGTTGTCATCGCTGACCTCCGCGAGTGGGATTGATGGACAAGGAGCGATTGCGCCCTTTTCCAGGGGCACGTACCGGTACACGCGGTGGCATTGGGCTACGCGTGGGAGTCGTCGCCTGCGGAGCAGGCTCTGCAGCACGCTCTGGAGCGGCTGCCGGCGCAGCAACCCGCGGCGCTGGTGCTACGGGTACTGCTGAAGCGGCTTTTTCAGCGGCCTTCTGGGCAAGCGTTCGGTAGGTGAACTTGTCTCCGAGCAAGCCGTCGATCGCAGAACTCTCGAACGGGTGCGCTACCTCGTCGCGCTCAAGACGGAAAGCAATGTCGTCAGGCAGAGTGTCGAGCACGAACTCACCGTTGTGAACCAACGAGATGACTCCATGAGAGTCCTCGTCGCGGTACAGGAAGCCCATCTGGTCGATGTACCGGCGTGAAGTGCCGTCAGGCATCGCCTTACGGCGCACCACGATTGCCACGTTCACGAAGTCGTAGATGTCGCTGATCATGCGCTCGGCATCGTTGCGGTCGTTCATCATCGCGATGAGGCGACCGGGGATCTTGCGGATGTCGTCGGTGTGAATGGTGGTCACACCATTGACACCGGTGGACCACGAGGTGATGAGCCACTTGGCCTCTTCCCCACGGGCCTCGGAAAGGGCGATCCACTTGGGGTTCTGGCGCAGGCACGTCTTGATTGCCGCGGCGTAGTTGAACTCTTCGGTCACACGCATTTCTACGCAGTCGTGCAGCGGGTTGATCGTACGGAAGTGCCACTCCGGTGAGTCCTCAATGGTGATGACGCGCTGGTCGTTGGGAATGAACTGAGTGAGGAACTTTGCTAGTTCGGTGTTGTGGGTCGGCACAAAGCCGCCGACGAGGTACAGGTGGCGCGGGTGGTTGACCCGGATGCACTTGCCCTTCTCTGAGGCGACAGGGCGCACATCGACGATGTAGTTCCACTGCGTCGTCGTGCGGACCTTGGTGGGAAGGCAGTCTGCCTTGGCCGGTAGACGGAACACCGGACGCGTCGTGGTGAAGTGCAGACGGTACCGGGTACCGCAGTCCTGATGACGCGTCTCCCCCGTGACGAAGTCCGTGATCGTCATGACAGCAGGACCTTGCGTCATCGACGTCCGGATACCCAGCGATCGCGCGAGCTCCATCGCGTCGGTGATGAGGTCGAGGTTCGTCAGGCACAACTCGGAGCGACCCACCTTGTCGATAGTCCCGTCACTGTCCATGAGCCCCTGGAAGAGCGCCAAGCGCTGTGCGAAGGATGCCCGCTGGTAAATCGCGGGGATGCGCTTGAGCATCTTGTTGGGGATGTCGACCGAGCGCTCAAACATCTTGTTGAGCACGGTGAACAAACCCTTGAACGTGTAATCGTGCGCCTGCCCCGTAGGCCGCGAAGACTTCACAGGGAATCCAGCCGCGACAATCTCGTTCAAGACGAACTCACTCGCCGTAGTGATCTGACCGCTGTACGAATGGCCGTCACCGAGCCACTGCCCCAACACGTACGGGTCCAGCGGAAGATCCACGTCAGGACCGTCGATCGCTTCCGCAACCGGCACTGCCCAGTTCAAACGGTCGTCGGCGCGCACCGTCTTGGCCATCTCAGCTGTTGACATAGTGGTCAACAGCGGCATCCGACGCGCGTCATCAGCAACCGCGTTGCCAAGCCGTCTGTCAGCCCACGACACAAGCGCCTCATCGACGGGATACGCGCGCGGCCCACCGTGACCTGGCACACGGGTGTACGGCACGCCGGCCAAGCGCATGACGCGGCTCACGGCGTGTGAGGAAGTTCCGATTATCTCGGCCAGCGTATCCACCGTGGCCGCAGACATCGTCGGCGCCATCGTGCGAGCCAACGTGTGCAGACGAGTCTGTTCGGCTTCAACCGCTGAGTCGACCGTGGCGCGCTGGCCCTGACGCTGCATACGAAAGCGACGCGCACGCTGCGACGAGACCGGCCACAAGTGGGTGCCTGACGCCTTAATGACCTGACCGTCCCCGAGCTCGACCTCGTACAGTTCCAAGTCGCGCTCAGAGGTCACATAATCGATGTCGACGATGGAACCGTCCGGTGCGTACACCTGGTCACCCACGGCCAGATCACCGTGGCGCGCCCAGCCGTTGGGGTACTTATCTGAGACCGGGACCGGGACAAGCGTGTCGTTGGCCAGGTCTTTTCCAGCTCCGGGTTCGCCACCAATGACGAAATTCATCTTGGCGCGGATGCAGTTCACCAGCAGGTTCATGATCTCGCGCGGAAGGTAATTGGTGTCGATGATCGACGGTGCCGTGATGCGCACGTTAGGGAGCGACTTGCGCAGGCAGATCGAGCGGCCTGATACAGCGGCCGACTCGTGAAGAATTGAGATGCGCAGCGTCGAGGTCTCGGCCTCGAGCAGGGGCGCCATCTTGTTGAACGGCTTGGATACCTTGTTGGCCACGCGCTGCGAGAAGGCCCTCACGAAGTCAGAGGTGATGCCGTGGTCAGTGATGTGCGTGCGACGACCGTCCGTGTCCGTGATCCACAGGTCAACTCCGTTGAAGTCGGCATCCGTGATTTCGTCGTTGTTCACGTACTCCCAGAAGGGGCCGTAGTTGTCAGGGCTGAGCGTCAGCGCGTCCTTGGCAGGAGCGTTGGCGGCCTCCGTCGAAAGAGCCTCAGTCTGCGCTTGTTCGTTGGTCGTGGTCATGTCTCACCTTCATCAGCTTTCCGTGAAGTTTTGCCGTACATGCTGGGGGCGGGCCGTCAGTTGTCGGCCCGCCCCTGGTGCAGAGTGGTAAACCGCTCTAAGCTTCGCCGGCGCCCAGGTCGGCCTTTCCGATGAAGCTATCGAGCATTCCGCTGAATGCGTCCGAGACGGGACCATCACTGGCAAGAAGGAACGAAACGATGGCAATAAGCGCCACGATGACGATTGCGATGATGATCGGGGTGGAGTACTGCTTGAAGATTTCTTCCATGGCTCTACCCTTTCTGGGTAATGAAGTGACTGAACCGCCGGGAGACTTCCTGTCACAGGGGGCCTACCGCAGTGGTGTCCGAAGCGCAGGTCGCGCCCTTTCGGATACCACTATCCTCCCATATATCAGAGTAAAGCGCTATCGCGATCACGTCAGAAGTGACGTGAGTTCTCGCAGCAATTTGGCAGGGCGCGGCTACGTCAGTAGCGGCTATGCGGCCCGCATCGAGCGGGCTACAGGCATCAGCCAGTAGCTAGCCGGAAGGTGCGGTACTTTCGTCACCGAGCTCTTCACACACAGTCTCGAAGGCTTTGCGGGCGCTGGGGAAGCCATACGTACCGCGGCTAAATGGTCCCCAGGCAGAGACCATCCACAGGTCGCGGCTCGCCGGGGAGATCCACGCCACGGTGTTGCCGGATGGATCGCGAACCGTCCATTGACTGCCACTGAGGGTCGCGACCAGCAAGCCCGAGGCCATGGTGATGCTCATTCTTGGTCAGCGCTGCTGTCGGTCATGCCTGCATCGGGCTCGTCGCTCGAGCGATCCGCGAACGCTGCGCAGTGGGCGCACCAGTCGAGGTGGTCTAGCGTTGAGCGGCACGACAAACAGAACATCGCGCCAGCGTATCTGGTGCAGCTGACGTACCGCTGAGCCCTGTCGATGACTACGGCCTCCGTGCCGTGCCAAAAGCGGACTCTTGCGAGATAGACCTTGCAGGGTCTATAATCGTGGCATGTGGACCGTAGACCTTGAACTAGTCGAGGACTGGATGGTCTCACCAAACGGGCCAGGAAGCCCCCGGCTTTAGCCGTGAGGAGGATGTCATTATGGCTAAGTCTCTGAAGCAGCACCTCACTGAGCACCCCGTCGATCGCGCCAGTGTCGACGCCCACAAGGAGCGGATGCTCGGTGAGGTTCGCGCATACCGGCTCCGCGAACTCCGTGAGGCTGCGGGTCTGACGCAGGCACAGTTGGCTGACCGCATTGGTGTGGGGCAACGCCAGGTCTCCAAGATGGAGCGCGGCGATCTTGGCAATGCAAAGGTCAGCACCATTCGCAACTACCTTGAAGCCGTCGGTGGCGGACTCGTCATCGAGTATGTGGCCGGCGACGACCGCGTCCAGGTCGCGTAGACAATCAGCAAGCAACGCAGCACTCTTTTTGAGCCTTGATGCTGCAGTGAGACCTTGCTGCTACCGCCTAAGCATCGCCACGGGCATTGCGATGGTCGTGGAAGTGAGCCCCAGGAGATCTCGCCGGACGACGGGGCCTGGGGCTTGCGCCATTTCTAGGGCGGTTACGCGATGAAGGATGGGCTGTCTCGGTCTAGACCTTGCCAACACCGTGACGCTCGCCGGCTGGCGCCGCGTCACCGTTCTGATACCGAATCTGGCTGCGCCAAGACCGTTCCG
>Ga0307486_1000117_pt1 | contig 89620 bp, 81 predicted proteins | sample CBIW02metaG_FD_203663 | JGI IMG/M metagenome (GOLD analysis project Ga0307486, IMG submission 203663) | Sea-ice brine microbial communities from Beaufort Sea near Barrow, Alaska, United States - CBIW 0.2 | ecosystem: Environmental > Aquatic > Marine > Coastal | place: USA: Alaska | collected... | reverse complement strand
TTTAATGGTATTATATCCAACTCGTTCCCTAAACCATAATTCCTGCCTTAATCCTAATCCCAAGTTTAAAAAGCTTATTTTAGTCCATAATTGGCAGTAAATCTAGGTTTTTAGACAGACTGCCGTTATGCCCAATTTTATGACAACTAAAAATGAAAGAGATGAACGACACTGACACAGACGACAATTCCACACTTGATAGTTTAATGGAAGGTTTTCAGTTGATTAGTTTTGACTGGCGTTACCTTTATGTAAATAGTTCCTTTGTTGAACACAGCAAAATGAATACGAAAAAAGATTTGCTTGGTTTTACCATGATGGAAAAATTTCCAGGGATTGAAAAAACAGAATGGTTTAAAGGTGTTCGGGAATGTATGACATTGCGAATTTCAAAAATAATTGATATTGAGTATTCATTTCCGAATAATTCCAAGGGGTATTTTGAACTGCGGATTGAACCTGTGCCGAAAGGAATTTTTATTCTATCAATAGACATTACTGAAAAGAAAAAATCAGAAGAAAAATTGAAAGAATCAATTGAACGGTTTAAATATGCCACGCTTGCCTCCAATGAAATCATCTATGACTGGGATATTATTAATAACACGGTGTGGTGGAATGAAAGTTATTATGAATTGACTGGCTTAAAAAATGAGGACAAATTCTTAGACCGTGACAGCTGGACAAAATTCATCCACCCGGACGACCATGACAGAATTCTTAAAAATGTTATGGATTTTCTTCCAGGTAAAGAGAATTATTGGTCGGGCGAATACAGATTTTTAGCAAAAAACAAAGACATTCATTACTTTTCAGATAGAGGTTTTGTAATGCGTGAAAAAGAGGGCAAACCTTTCAGATTGATTGGTGCTATAACCGATATAACTATTTGGAAACAAAATATTCAACATCTTGAAGAAATTCTCTTTTCTATTTCTCATAAAGTCAGACAACCAGTGGCTCATATACTTGGAATTGCAAACCTTCTTGACAATGACTTAATCACCAAGGAAGAGTTGAATGAAATAGCCAGTTATATGAAAGAATCTTCTTTAAACCTTCACAAATTTACTCATGAGTTGACAGAACTTGTTTCAGATGCTAAATCCAAAACGGAAAATAAAAACTGGGCATAACAGCACCTTTGCGTTATGGCCGGGAAGTGCGAATATGAACAGTTGTGCAATTAATAAACATTGTGCGTTTAGACATGTTGGTGCATCTAACCCGCCACAACGCAAAGCTGAGAACCGTTGCCAGTAATGTAAACAGAACGACCTGAATTCAATAACTTAACGCAACAAATCAAAACTTTAGATTTGTTGTATGAACTCAAAAAATTATAAGAGGTTAACCCTCAAAGAAAGAGTCATAATTCAGATTCTTTTAGAAGAAAAAAGAACTAGATCCTTTATAGCAAAAAGGCTTAATCGTTCAAGATCTACTATATCTAGAGAGATTAATAAATGGATAAAATCTCCTCGAGATAAATATGATGCTACCTTGGCAGATTGGAATGCCAAAGATGATTATCTAAAAAAAGGAATTTAGACAAAATAAGCACCTACAAAAGACTTAAAATTTATGTCTACAAGGGTCTTCTAAAAGGATGGTCTCCTGAACAAATAGCGGGTAGAATTAAAGAGGAATATCCGAAGGATCCTGTGATGACTATATCACACGAAGCTGTCTATTTACATATCTATTCCCATCGCCAGGCAAGTCCTAATAAAAAACTAATTAAACTCCTTCCCTATCAAAAATCTCAGCGAAGAAGACCCAATGCAAAAACCAAAAGAGGATCCAAAATAAAAGATCAAATAAGTATTGAACAAAGACCACAACACATTGAAAACAGGGAGGAAATAGGACATTGGGAAGGAGACCTCGTTATTGGAAAAGGACAAAAAAGTGCCATCGGAACAATCGTAGAACGCAAGTCAAGATACACCTGTATCGTAAAGCTAAAAGACAGAAAATCAGCTACCGTTAGAAAGCAATTTGTAAAAGAATTTAGAATTTTCAGCAAAAAGATAACCAAGACAATGACTTATGATAATGGGGTCGAAATGGCTCAACATAAAGAGCTTACCAAACAGACAGGTGTACTTGTTTATTTCGCACATCCATACGCTTCCTGGGAAAGAGGAACCAATGAAAATACTAACGGACTTATAAGACGCTATTTCCCGAAAGGAACCAATTTTAAGAACGTAACTCTCGAACAACTTAAACTAGTGCAAGAGAAGCTCAATAACAGACCCAGAAAGGTCTTAAACTATAAAACGCCTATGGAAATATTGATACAGAATTCAGCCTAATTTTTTCTTTCCGAAATGCCTTCAAAAAATCGGAGGTTTTTTGGAAAGAAAAAAGTAAATTGTACTAAACCAAATTAGCAACCTTTGTTGCGTTAGAACCTTGAATGCACCCAGGTATGCTAGAAAGTTTAATATTTATATTTCTAATTTTCGTTGGCGGAATATTCTTGGCGATTTCTTTGATTGTTTTAATAATCGGGTTAATTAAAAAATCATCCAAACTTAAAAAAAATCGCTCATGGAATTGGAATAGTCCCAGTACTATGTGTCGGATTGATAGCGTTTTGGTATATAATAGCAATTCCATCATTTGATAAAAATCAAATGGGAGATTTCGCTGGAACATATGTTCCAAATAAATCTGCAATAGAATTATTAACCGAAAACGGACTTAAAACAAATAATCCAAAATTAATTTTACTTTCGGACGGAACTTATAAATTTGATATAATTGAGGGAGTTGGACTTGAAAAAAGTGGAACTTGGAAAACAGGCGGAATTGATGGAATGTTTGAGTTTTACGGCAAAGACGGGAATTTATCGGAATGGGCAAGTCCATCCGGTAGTGGAGACGAATCTGTACTATCACTTGAATATCAATTGGACGAAGATGATTGGGAAAACACGAAAAGCATATTATTTATAAAACAGTAAACCGAAGAAAAGCCAGCGCACAACAAAGTTCTATGGCAAAAAACAGTTAGAAACACATTAGCTTTTCACTAAAGTACTATTATAGGTACGATTTGTTTAAATCCTTTTACAAAATTCAATAACAATAAACCGGTCAAACTTTATAAAATTACTGTCATATTTCAGGTATTACTGGAGGCAGCAAATAAACCTGTCACCATTACTTTTAATTATTCAACTTCTTCCTCAAATTATCCATATCATCTGCTATTTTAGAATCGATAACCCTGGCATAGATCTGAGTAGTAGAAATTTTATGATGCCCAAGTAACTTGGATACAGTTTCAATTGGAACTCCATTGGCCAAAGTTACCGTGGTAGCAAAAGTATGCCTGGCAGTATGAAAACTGAGCTTCTTTCTTATTTTTACTTTTTCAGCTATTTCCCTTAAATACTGATTGGTTTTCTGGTTGGAGTAAATCGGTAATAGCTTTTCTGTTCCTGAGATCCTTGGATGATCATTATAGCAATCCAGGATACGCTCTGCTTCCTCAAGTAAAGGAATACGAACAGCAGTATTGGTTTTGGTTCTTCGCATATAGATCCATTTCTTGCCGTCAACCCCAACTTGCAGATGATTTTTATTTAAGGCTTTGGCATCGGAATAAGCCAGGCCAGTATAGCAGGCAAAAACAAAAATGTCACGATTAATATTTAAAACAGGTTTTTCAAATTCCTGGTTTCTAATCTTTTCAAGTTCTGGTTTAGATAAATAAACCATATCCACCTGATCAAAGTGGAGTTTAAATCTTTGGGTTGGGTTCTTTTCAATCCAATTCAAGTGTTCTGCTAATCGCATTAGCTTTTTAAACCGTTCCATATGCTTCATTAACCCATTATTTTGGAGGCTGGGCAATGAGCGAAGGTAACTTTCAAACCCTAAGGTGAACTCGTAATCAATCTGCTTTAGATAAATATCGGAACTATGATGCTGAACTTTTAAATAATCCTTCAAGTAATTTTCTGTAGTAAAATAATTTTTCATAGTCCCATACTTTAATACACTGGACATATTTTGGTTGTGGTAATCCAGAAGATAGACTAAAGTATGCCGCTGCTGATCGGTCCCTAAAAACCGTTCTTTGATACGATGAGCAGTAATAATCTGATCCTGTTTTAATAGACTGTCGTAGGCCTTATACAGTAAAGTTCTAATTTCATCAATCTTTTTATTGATGTGCTGGCTCTCCATACTGGATCCCTGCATTTTTCCGGCGGATTGATTCCACTTGGTTACAGGTACAGTTCGCTTTAGGCTAATTTCCAAGGATTTGCCATTAACGGTAACCCGGGCATGAAGGAGGGCTAGCTCCTGTTGTTCTTTCTTTTTGCGGGCGAAAAAAGAAATAGAAAAAGTTTGATTGGTACGCATGGATTGATCGTATTAAATGAAACAATTAATAAGGGTACGAAGTCAAACCACCAATACGCACTAAGGAATAGCGGCGAATTAAAAATACAAAAAATTAGCTCACGATTAACTCACAAATTAACCCTGAACTCACGATTAACTCACATTAAATTTAACATTGTTTGTTAAATTTTGAGTTCAATATTAAAGTCTAACTGTGTGAATATCATATAATTAGCCTTTAATTGTGTTAAAATATTAACAGTTATAGTCGGGACGACAGGATTTGAACCTGCGACCACACGGCCCCCAGCCGTGCATGCTACCGGACTGCACCACGTCCCGATTCTTGATAGTGCTGCAAATTAACCAGCTTATTTAGAATTTTCAAAGTATAATCAATGTTTTTTAAATTATTTAAAAAGTATATGATTTTACACCGTTTCTGCTTATTACAAATTATCTCAATTAAAAAAAATACAGTAATTTTAGGTTTTTAATGCAACTAATCGCGAAATGATAAAATCCTCCACATTGATTGAATCGCTCAACCAATTCTATTCAGGAATCTTTGAAAAAGAATTAGTCGAAGAGATAGCCCAGGTAGGAATCCTGAAATCGATTAAGGAAGGGGAAAAAATTATTGAAATTGGTGAATATGTAAAATCAATGCCGCTTTTGTTGGAAGGTGCCATTAAAATTTTGCGTGAGGATAAAGAAGGGGATGAGCTGTTGCTTTATTTTCTATCCAGAGGTGATACCTGTGCCATGACACTTTCCTGTTGTTTGGGGCAATCCATAAGTGAAATTAGGGCTATTGCCGAAATGGATACCAAACTTATCATGATCCCGGTTGAAAAAATGGAAGAATGGACAGCTAAATATAAGAGTTGGCGCAATTTCATTTTTGAAAGTTACCATACCCGTCTTACCGAAATGCTGGATGCCATAGATACCATTGCTTTTTTAAATATGGACGAGCGCCTTATGCGGTACCTTCAGGAAAAAGTTAAAATAAACCAGGTGGATCTTCTTCAGGTCACCCATCAGGAAATAGCATACGATTTGCATACCTCCCGCGTAGTGATCTCCAGATTGTTAAAAAAACTGGAACGGGAAGGAACAATTAGACTTCAACGAAACAATATAAAGGTCATCAATTTATAAAATGACTTATGTAACCAGGGTTACAGAATAATTTAAAGCCAAAGGCTATTTTTGCCCCAAATTTTAATTTAAAAATGGAATTAAACAATATTTTGGGATACTTTGGAGCCTTGATTATTGGTGTTGTGCTAGGATTGATTGGCGGAGGTGGCTCGATCCTTACCGTTCCAATATTGGTTTATCTACTTGCCATTAACCCGATAACTGCAACAGCATATTCCCTTTTTGTTGTCGGATTTTCATCGCTGGTAGGCGCTGCTAAAAACTTTCAAAAAGGTCGGGTAGATTTTAAAACGGCATTTTATTTTTCGGTTCCGGCATTTATCTCGGTTTTTAGTACCAGAAAGTTTTTAGTTCCTGCAATTCCTAAAGAAATCTTTAGTTTTTCGGAATTTACACTTACCAGGGATATTGGAATTATGCTCTTTTTCGCAGTTCTAATGTTGGTTGCTGCCACCTCAATGATCATCGATAAAGAGAAATCATTAAAATATATTAAAATAGAAAAAGTTCCTGCTGTCAGTTATTTGCCACTTATACCTTTGGGATTATTGACGGGAATTATAACAGGACTTGTAGGAGCAGGCGGAGGCTTTATCATAATTCCAATCCTGGTTCTACTCGCAAAACTTCCAATTAAAACTGCCATAGGAACCTCATTGTTCATAATTGCCGTCAATTCATTAATAGGTTTTTTAGGGGATCTTGGAAACATACAAATTGATTGGATCTTCCTTCTCATTTTTACTGCAATTTCGATATCTGGGATTATATTAGGGGTTTACCTCAATAAAATAATCGATGGAGGAAAACTTAAAAAAGGCTTTGGATGGTTTGTGTTGTTTATGGGAATTTATATTTTTTGGAAAGAGCTCACTTCATTGGTATAAGGAACAATGCAAATAAAAATCAAAGATTTCGTTTACGTAGGCATTCAGCTTATGCTATTCACAATTTATTTTTTTGAGTTTAATAGCCTGAAGTTTGAACTTCCTAAATTTATTCAAATTATTCTACTTCCTTTCATTGTGTCTGGAATTGCAATTATAATAATTTCTGTTTTTCAACTTAATAAAAACCTTTCTCCATTTCCATCTCCTAAAGAAAATTCAGAATTGATCACCTCTGGTTTATTTAGTAGGATCAGGCATCCAATCTATTCCGGGATTCTGCTATTTGCTTTTTCATTTGCACTTTTTCAAAACTCCGGATTTAAAATTCTTATTTCCTTTTTTCTATTGATCTTGTTTTCTTTTAAAACTGGCTATGAAGAAAAGCAATTAAACATTAGGTTTCCTGAATACAAAAATTATAAAAGTAAGACAGGTAGGTTTTTTCCTAAAATAAAATTTTGATTAAAATGAAAGACAGAAAAGAACATTGGGAAAATGTTTATCATACTAAAAAGTTTACTGATGTAAGTTGGTATGAATCGAAACCAATTTCCTCTTTAATATTTATAGCTGAATTGGATTTGAACAAGGATGCTAAAATTATTGATATAGGTGCCGGAGAGAGTTATTTAGCAGATCATCTTTTAGCCGATGGCTTTTCGGAGCTTACAATTCTGGATATTTCCAAGGAGGCGCTCGATCATACGAAATTGAGGTTAGGAAAAAAGGCAGAAAACCTCAAATGGATCTCTGCGGATATTGCCAATTTCATCCCGGAAGAAAAATACGATTTGTGGCACGATCGGGCCGCATTTCATTTTTTAACCGAAGAAACTCAAATTCAACATTATTTGAGAAACCTTGATAACTCCATAAATTCTGGCGGATATGTAATTCTTGGAACTTTTTCGGAAAAAGGCCCTTCCAAATGCAGCGGCCTGGATATAAAACAATATTCCATTTCCGAAATGAGCAGCTTGCTAGATGAGAGCTTTCACAAACTTCACAGTGAAAACATAGATCATATCACGCCTTCCGGTGCAGTACAGAACTTTACTTTTTGCAGTTTTCAGAAGAAAACTTAATTCATAATCTCAAAAACAACATTTATTTCAGAAACCTTGAAGGGTCAATTTGTTATTTATGATTTTCAACATTAAAGTTAAATATTTAAAAAATAAAAAATTCTATCCCATTAATTAAGGTTTAAACATAAAATAATAACTAAATTTAAGTGAAAAATAAGGTTTCAAACTATTTAGTTTTTTGTGTATTATTATCAAAATCGCAATAGTTCAATTTATTCAAAATATGATCACTTAAATTTTTGATTATGAAAAAAAACATGGGGAACACAGACAGAATTATCAGGATGATAATTGCTGCAGGAATTGCAACAATTTATTTTACAGGAGTTATTACCGGAACTATTGGGATTGTGCTTTTGATATTGGCAGGTGTATTTGTGCTCACAAGTTTGGTTAGTTTTTGCCCACTGTATGCTTTATTGGGAATGGATACTTGCCCAAGAAAAGAAGCAAATTAAGTGTCTCCTTGGGTCTATAATTTTAAGGAAGTCTGAAAACCAATCTTTTTCGGTTCAGTATTCCTGAAGAAATTTTGTTTGAACAGTTTATGTAATTTATAATAATCCACTAATCATTGATGTTGAGTTGAAATATACATTACTTAGAAAAATTACAATACTGTTAAAACCGGATAATATTTATGTATAATCATTAACCAACTTATAATTTGAGTTAGCCCTAATGATCATATAAAAACATAATAAACCTGCAAAGTGATTTGCTCTGCAGGTTTATTATTTAGTAAATTATTGATATGTCCAATTATATCAAATAAAACATCTTCAATTTGTCACCGATGAACTTCATTATTAATCTTTAAAGTTCAACGCTAAAATATCCTTTTTTCTGAAGTTGAAAATTGTGTAAGATCCCATTATCTACAACTTCCAATTCCTGTGAAATGTCTTTTTCTCCGACCCCGAATTTTTTCATTGATAATCCGCAGATTACTATTTTTACGTTCGCTTTTTCTGCTTTATCTATAAATTTCTGCATCATTTCTTTATCAATTAGATCGGTTACGGTTTTTCCGCAAATTATGACCTGGAAATCCCCGAAGCTATCCCCGTCTTCTTCCGCTAATGCTTCAGCAGTTAAAATAATTGGGTTTAGTTGTGGGATCTTTGTTGTGAGCACCACATAATTGTTTTTTTCGTGGTGCATCGTATTTTGGGCTTCTGCAGAAAATATTGAAAGAGCCAAAACCAGTACAATTGTGCTTAAAAATAAATTTTTCATAAGTTATGTTTTTTGAGTTTTATTAAAATCGTTTAGTATAAAAAATAAGAGTCCGCCAAGAATTGCGATATTCTTAAAGAGAGGTCCAAGGCTTGCAATTTGACCAACCTGAACCGTAATGGTAATAGGTATTAAACATGCTGCAAGTACAATTGCGGCCCATCTGGTTTTAAAACCTGCCATCAGGCTTAAACCGGCAAGGAGCATTGCAATTCCGGAAAGAATGATCATTAATGTAGGGTCGCCAAAAAAATAGGCAATTCCTTTAAATCCTGCCTGATCAAGTTTATGGAGCGTTTTTTCAATATTGAATAAATGGTTTAAACTCGCTACAAAAAAAATTCCGCTTAACATCACCCTAAATATTTGTATGGAGCGTTGATTTACTGAAACCTTCATCATTTTTATGTGTATAAATAGTTAGTGAGTACCGCCGTAATGAGCCCCGTAAGTCGAATTTTTTATATAGTTTTTCCTGAAAAAAATCGATGGAAAGGCAGGGATCAAATTAGTAAACCGGCTGAGAGAATGTTGCTGAAAAGATTGGAATCAGGCTTTTGGTGGAGGGTAAAATTTATCCCTATAGGTATTAATTATGGATTGAGTTTGATAATTGTATTTTTGATAATTGGGTTCAGCAATCGCAATTGGATAATTATCAATTTCAAATTGAAAATGAGAAGCGCAAATCACATTAACATTGATGTTGTTGACCAGAGATGCTTCGTCAAAGCTTTTACCTTCCTTATTTATGTTTAACTGTTGTTTTTTGCAAAGTGGATTGACAAAGGTGATTTCATCAGAATCGATTATAACCCCAAGGAGTTTGGAATCCATAGTGATGAATTTTCCTATGAAAATTGCAACAAAAAAAATGGCTATGTAGGATTTTATCTGCATTGAGAATGCGAATATAAGATCTTGCTCTTTAAATTTATGTGACTATTGTTACAAAGGCGCACAAAAAAATACAACAAGAGAATATGGAGCAAAGAAACATGGGTTAATAGACAAGAATCAAGATCTTGTATTTCTAATTTAGATACTTTTCTTTTTTTCTATGAATTAATCCACAATATCCTAAAACATGACCATAAAAAATGGGTGTGTAATTCTATGAATCACACACCCATTTAGGTATTTTATTTTTTAGAAATTGAAGCTCTAATTAGCAGGGATCATATTAAAATCTACAGTTAATGTCATTCCTGACATCATTTCCATAGTTCCCGTATTCGATTCATTTCCCGTTGAGCTCATCATATAACCGTCAGACTCGGCCATAATAGTATATGAATCTTCTGGAATACCAATTAAAGCGTAGTGTCCGTTGCCATCAGTATGTGTACTGGTGTAAACATTGCCATCCTGCATTATGGAAATTGTACAATGTGCCAGATCTCCCTGGTCTCCATGAACGGTCCCTTGTATGGTGCCGGCAGTTTCCATATCTACAAAACGCATCATAGGGGTAAATGTGAAACCAGACATGGTCATGGTCATTCCTGAACCCATTCCGGTATAAACGGCATCTTCCAACATAAAAGAATTATTGACATCTATATCCAATAAATACTGGTGATGACTTCCGTTTGAAATTGTCATTGTGTGATCTAATGTAATGTCTATGCCACCGTCACTATTTGCCATCATACCACTTCCCATCATTCCGCCGCTTGTAAAACCATGCTGTGCTACATCATATTCATACGAAGTTCCACCATTCATAACCATTTCAGTAGAAGTAATATAACAACGGATTAGATCGTAATTTCCTTCTGGCAGGTCCGTATTTGCGATGGTTTCAGTATTGCCGTTTACCAATTCCAAAAGATTGCTGTGCATTGGATTATTAGTAAGCATAGTAAAGGAATTTCCGTTCGAGCTATTTCTTATATCCATATGGTCGATGGTTACATTTGCCTGCGTAAACTGGTTATAATGCATTGGGGCATCACTTAATTCTACAGTTAAATTTCCGGTAGCTTTTGGATTGGTACCATTGTCATCTGAACAGCTTGCTGCGATAATCAAAATTAATAGGAAATAAAATTTTTTTATACTTTTCATTTTTTTGTCTTTATAGTTTCATTAAAAAATTATTAAAAAATTACGGTAAAATTATTTACATATTTTCTGAATTCATTAGCTTAAAATTATCAACATAATTATTGACTATTTGGAATTAAAATTTTTTATCAAATTCAGATTAATATCAAACCAATAGGAATAGATATTTTTAAATATATGAATTTGGATTCTATTTATTTAACACGATTTAGTACAATTGAGGAATTATAAGACAAAATTATGTAAAATATTAAGGGATAAATATGATAACAGTCATATTTATTGATAATAATTTAATACATGATTTTTTAGGGAACGCGAATTTACTTCAGAAAGTTTGAAGGAATAGCTTTACACTTTATGAAGAAGTGCTATGAAATTAGGAAATACTTACAGGACAAAAGTAACGGGTTGTTTTTAAAATATGTGTAACCTTTGTTACAAAGCATAAAATATATCCGCGATAGTTTATTTAGGTAAGAAAATTTAAAGTAAATAATAATCAATGGTGTTGATTGATCTCATCTTAATTTATAAGAGAGGTTCTATTATTAAGGTTTTAAGTTGACATAGAGATTTCGGAAAATCAAATTTCTTATTTTATCAATTACCTATTTAAAACAGTGATCTATTGGGTCAGTTCCTTTATTATAATCTAATTTTGTTCTAAAATTATTGATATGGAAGATATGCTGTTTTATGATAGAATGCAGTTTGCTTTTACGATCACTTTTCATTATCTCTTCCCACAATTAACGATGGGTCTTTCATTGATCATCATTTATTTTAAATGGAAATTTTTACGAACCAAGACTCAGAAGTATAATAAGGCATCTATATTTTGGATGAAGATTTTCGCCCTGAATTTTGCGATGGGCGTGGTAACAGGAATTCCAATGGAATTTCAGTTTGGGACCAATTGGGCAAAATTCTCTGAACTTACCGGGGGAATTATAGGTCAAACCCTGGCAATGGAGGGAATGTTTTCTTTCTTTTTAGAATCATCTTTCTTGGGCTTATTTATTTTTGGGGAGAAACTTTTGGGTCAGAAATTACATTTTCTCACAGGATTTTTAGTTTTTCTGGGATCCTGGGCAAGTGGTTACCTTATTATCGCTACACATTCCTGGATGCAAAACCCCGTAGGTTATGAAATCCTTGAAAACGGAAAATATGTGCTCAATAATTTTTCGGCATTATTCTCAAATCCGTGGTTGTGGCCTTCTTATTTGCACAATCAGGCGGCTTCTATGGTAACCAGTTCTTTTGTGGTAGCCGCTATTGGCGCATTTTATTTGCTGAATAAACAGAATGAGGATTTTGGAAAATTATTTGTAAAAACAGGAGTCATTTTTGGGTTGATTTCCAGCATTCTTTTGGCAATGCCTACGGGTGATCTTCTGGCAAAGAATGTCGAAAAATATCAACCGGTAGCTTTTGCCGCCATGGAAGGAATTTTTCATTCAGAAAAAGGTGGTTCCGAAATAATCCTCATTGGTCAGCCTGATGTTCGAAATAAAAAATTAGACAACAAAATCGCGGTTCCAAACGTGTTGAGTTTTTTGACTTATGGAAGGTGGAACAAAGTGGTTAAAGGTTTAGATGAGTTTTCTGAGAAAGATTACCCTACCAATATTCCACTTTTATATTATTCCTATCATATAATGGTCGGTTTAGGCACTATTTTTATTGGAATTATGGCACTTGCTTTATTTCAGCTTTTTAGGAAAAAATTATTTGAAACAAAATGGCTTTTATGGATACTTTTATTTCTTCTTCCATTTCCCTATATCGCCAATACTACAGGCTGGTTTGTTGCAGAATTGGGACGTCAACCCTGGCTGGTTTATAATTTGTTAAGAACTGCCGAAGGCGCTTCACCAACTGTATCTTCAGGTAATACATTGTTCACTCTACTAGGGTTCGTTGGATTATACTTGCTATTAGGGATGTTGTTCTTGCTTCAGGTGGGCAAAATTATTAACAAGGGACCGGAACCTCAAAAAAATTAAGGGATGGAATTATTTTGGTATGTAGTGGTAATGTCAATGTTAGGAGTTTATATTGTTTTGGATGGCTATGATTTTGGAGCCGGTATTATCCATTTATTTTTCGCAAAAACTGAAAAAGAGAAAAAAGCGATCACAAGCTCCATAGGCCCTTTTTGGGATGCCAATGAAGTTTGGTTGGTAGCCGTAGGTGGGGTATTATTTTTTGCCTTTCCAACGCTATATGCTTCGGCTTTCAGCGGTTTTTATTTGCCCTTGATTATGATCTTGTGGCTGCTCATTTTTAGGGGAATTGGATTGGAATTCCGGGGTCAATTCCATCATCCTATGTGGGAAGCGGTTTGGGATAAAGCCTTTGGAATTGCGAGTTTACTATTGGCCTTGTTTTTTGGGATCGCCTTAGGAAATGTTGTGAGAGGAGTAAACCTGGGAATGGTAGAAAACGGGATTTCAACCACTGAGGCACATTATTTTTTCCTTCCATTATGGAATCCTTCCTTTAGTCCGCAAGCAGTACATTTAGGTATAATTGATTGGTTTACCTCACTTCTTGGAATTATTGGAGTTGTTGCCCTGGCTATTCACGGTGCCAATTGGATTATTTTTAAGACCAAAATATCTGAGATGAATGTGAAACTAAAAGAGGTTATTTTTAAATTAAATTTTGTTTTGCTGGCACTAGTTATTACTTCATTGCTTATATGGCATATTATTGAACCAGATCCATTTCACAATTTTATAGCTCACCCCATGTTGATGATTTTTCCTTTATTGACATTCACTGGACTTTTTGGATTGTTCAAGGTTAGAGCTTATCAAAGGGATAGTATGGGATTTTTGTGTTCATCTTTATTTTTAATTGGCGGTTTCGCATCAACCGCTGCAGCAATTTTTCCTAAGCTGCTGCCTTCAACCAATAACCTGAATCCGTCATTGACTATATATAATGTCGCTGCAGATGAGTATGGGCTTAACGTAGGTCTTTATTGGTTTGTTATTGCTTTGTTACTTGTTGGTGTGTATGTTTTTGTTCAGTATAAAATCTTCAACGGAAAAATGGACGATATGGATTTTGGGGAGCATTAAATATTTGTCGATAGTATTAGATTTTCAGTAAGAGGTCTATCAGAATATATAAAAGCATACTTCCATCAAATATGTTTTTATTTGTATCTTTGTCAACCAAATGGTTGAACCGCATAGTTGAATATGAAAATTAAAGAGGAAAATACAGAATTAGAGATCCTCAGTGCTGCCAAAGAGGTTTTTCAGGAAAAAGGAATGGATGGAAGCAGGATGCAGGAAATTGCGGATAAAGCGAGAATAAACAAATCAATGTTGCATTATTATTACCGAAGCAAACAATTGCTCTTTGAGGCGGTTTTCAAAAATGCCTTTAGATTATTAGCCCCGCAATTAAATAAGGCTTTAAATGATGATAGTGAATTATTTGACAAAATAAGAAACTTCACAAATAATTACATCTCCTTCATAATCGTACATCCGTATTTACCAAATTTTGTAATACAGGAACTGAATAAAAACCCCGATTTTATCGAAAAACTTAAAATAGAAAAAGAATTCCCCAGGATCGAAAAATTTAAGGTTCAGGTGGAGGACGCTATTGACTGTGGACTTATAAGACCTATTAGAGCAGAGCAATTGGTTATCAATATTATGTCCTTGAATATTTTTCCATTTATTGCCGCACCATTAATAAAAGTAGTTATAAATGTCGAGGAAAAGGAATACCGTGAATTGATAGAAAGACGTAAAACAGAGGTTTCGGACTTTATAATTAATTCCATTAGACTTTAAGAAAATGAAGAACCTCATTATAATAATTCTGTTATTCTTTTCTTTTTCAGTAAAAGCTCAGCAAATTCTGACTTTGGAAGAGTGTTATTCATTAGCCAATGAAAATTATCCCTTGGCAAGGCAAACTGATATGCTTCAAAATAGAACCGATCTGGAAATTTCGGTATTAGAAAAAGGGAAGCTTCCAAATATTGATTTAAATGCTCAGGCCACATATCAATCGGAGGTGATAGAATTTCCATTTCAACTTCCAAATTCTTCTATTGAACCCTTAAACAAAGATCAGTACAGGGCGACTTTAGATGTAAATCAGCTTATTTATAATGGTGGAAGTATTGATGCCGGTTCAAAATTAAAAATCGCAGAGTTGGAAGCTCAAAAACAAATGCTTGCTGTGAATTTATATCAGTTAAAAAATAGAATTAATCAATCTTATTTTTCCATTTTATTGCTTCAGGAGCAAAAAAACTTATTAGATCTAAAACAGGGACAATTGAAATCTCAGATTGATGAGATAAAAATTGGTGTAAAGTACGGGGCAATTTTGCCAGCTTCAGAAAATGTTTTGGAAGCGGAGAATATCAAAGTCTTTCAGCAAATATCCCAAATCAATTTTGACAGATTAAAAGCTTTAAACAGTCTTTCGGCTTTAATAAATACAGAGATAACAAAAAAAGTAATTCTTTCAAAACCGAAGTTCCCGTTATTTTTAGATGAAAATATTTCACGGCCTGAACTAAAATACTTCGACCTTCAAAACAAACAAATTGAATCATCCAAAGAAGTGATTTCAAAATCTAAATTACCTAAGTTCTATGGATTTGCGCAGGCCGGATACGGAAATCCAGGCTTAAATATGTTGGATAATTCGTTTCACGATTTTTATTTGATAGGATTAAAGGCCAACTGGAATATTTTTGACTGGGGTAAAACCAAAACTCAGAAGGAAGCTCTCGCAGTTTCCCAGCAGATCGTGATTACCGAAAAAGAGACTTTTCAGTTAAATAATGATATGGAACTGAAAGATGCTGGATTTGAAATTAATAAGATGGAAGCACTAATAGAGGCAGACAACGAGATCATTAATTTAAGGGAAAAAGTATTGAAATCGGCATCTTCTCAATTGAAAAACGGTGTAATTACTTCTTCTGAATATTTAACTGAATTCAACAATTTATACGAATCAAAAATTGGCCAAAAATTACATGAGATCCAACTGGATCTTGCTAAAGCAAATTACAATGTCATAAATGGGAAACCCATTAGCAAATAAAGAAAAATGAAAAAATTAATAATACTAATATCAATAGCTATTTTTGGAAGTTTTACTTCCTGTAAAAAGGTTGAAAGAGCCGATGGTTATGGGAATTTTGAAACTACTGAAATCACGATTTCTGCCGAGGCAAATGGAAAGATAGAATTTTTGGATCTTGAAGAAGGTGTTGTCCTGGAGAAAAACCAAAAGGTAGGATTAATCGATACCACACAACTGTATTTAAGCAAACAACAGGCCTTAGCTTCCCAGAATACCATTGGATCCAGATCCGGAAACGTGTTATCTCAAGTAGCTGTATTGCATGAAGAACTGAAAACCGCCCGCAGTGAAAAAGAAAGGGTACAAAATATGTTTTCAGAAAATGCCGCAACTCAAAGGCAGGTAGATCAGGCAGAAGGGAAGGTCAATGTTATTAACAAGCAAATAAAGAGTGTTGGAACTCAAAATGCACCCATTACAAACGAAGTAAAATCTACTCACGTTCAAATAAAAATAATTGAGGATAAGATTCAAAAGAGTTTGATTATCAATCCCTTAAAAGGTACTGTTTTATCGAAGTATGCAGAACCAGGCGAAATTACAGCATTTGGAAAACCACTTTACAAAATCGCCGATCTTTCTGAAATGACTTTGAGGGTTTTCATCGGGGAACCACAATTACCTCAGGTTCAAATTGGTCAAAAAGTAACGATAAAAATTGATGAGGGAGAAGGGATGAAAGATTATGATGGCAAAGTTTCCTGGATATCCTCATCGGCAGAGTTTACCCCAAAGATCATTCAGACAAAAGAAGAGCGGGTAAATTTGGTGTACGCAGTAAAAATTAACGTCAAAAACGACGGCAGTTTAAAAATAGGAATGCCGGCGGAAATGTGGATAAAAAATCCCGAATGATCAGTGGCCACTGATCAGAAATCAAAAACCAACAAAAAATAAATTTCAAAAAATACAAAAATGAAAAAAACTGCAATTTTAGGATTGGTCCTTTTAATAAGCCTTTTGGGTTGTAAAGAGACTCAAAAAGAAAAAACCACCAACCCGGAACAAACCACATTAGAGAATAGAGAAGATGCTCAAGGAGACCAAAACAATTGGATGAGTCAAATGAATCTGGATAATGGGACAAAATGGAATGCGAATATAGAAACTACAGAAGGCATTGAGGCAATGTCTGCTCGCATAGCAAAGGATGAAAGTATTAGTATAAAGCATTACAAAAAACTTGCAGCAGACCTTAATGAGCTTAAAAACAATGTTATTGAAGAGTGTACAATGGAAGGAAAATCTCATGATAATTTACAGGTGTTTTTAGTTCCACTCGAAGATAAAATAGAAGCTCTTAGTGAGGTAAATTCTGTTCATGAAGGAGCTTTACTCACTAATGATATCAGGGAACATTTAGAGGTTTATAACAACTATTTTAATTAAAAGGAAACTTTCATTTAAAAAATGGGCATCAGTCTACAACATATAAGCAAATCCTATAAAAAAATTAAAGCTTTGGATGACATTTCATTTGATGTCAGTCCCGGGGAATTATTTGGGCTTATTGGCCCGGATGGTGCCGGAAAAACAACCTTGTTCAGGATCCTGACAACTCTATTAATTCCTGATAATGGAAATGCGAAAATTGCAGGTTTGAATGTGATTGATGATTACAAGGCCATAAGAAGATCTGTAGGTTATATGCCAGGCAGGTTTTCCTTGTACCAGGATTTGACGGTGGAAGAGAATCTGAATTTTTTTGCGACCGTTTTTGGAACCAGACTTGAAGAAAATTATGATTTGATCAAGGATATTTACATTCAGTTAGAACCTTTTAAGGATCGAAAAGCAGGAAAATTGTCGGGAGGAATGAAGCAAAAATTGGCTTTATGTTGTGCTTTGATCCATAAACCAAAGGTATTATTCCTGGATGAACCCACAACCGGCGTTGATCCTGTTTCCAGGAAGGAATTTTGGGATATGTTGAAACGTCTAAAAGAAAAAGGGATCACAATTCTTGTTTCCACGCCTTATATGGATGAAGCTGCATTGTGCGATAGGATCGCACTAATCCAAAAAGGAAAGATATTGCAGATAGATACTCCTGAAAATATCGTGAACAATTATCCAAAGACCATTTATAACGTGGGCGCAAAAAATACCTATAGCCTAATTCAGGATTTAAAAAAATATCCAGGAAATCACAGTGTTTTCGCTTTTGGAGAATATGTTCATTACACGCATTCTAAAGAGGACTTTAACCCAGAGGATCTACAAAAATATTTAATTCGCAAAGACCATCAGCAGATAGAAATTCATTCTTCCAAAGTGAGCATAGAAGATGTTTTTATGGATATGTCTTCTCAACATTAAACTAAGGAAAATTGAAATCAGAAAAAGTAATCGAAGCAGAAAACCTCACCAAGAAATTTGGTGATTTCACAGCGGTAAAGGGAATTAGCTTTGAGGTATTTAAGGGTGAGATCTTTGGGTTCCTGGGAGCGAATGGCGCTGGGAAAACCACTGCGATGAAAATGCTCATTGGAATTTCAAAACCAACTTCCGGGGAAGCTAAAGTTGCCGGGTTTGATGTGAAAAGCAATTCTGAAATGGTAAAGAAAAGCATCGGATATATGAGTCAGAGATTTTCTATGTACGACGATTTAACCATTAAGGAAAACATCACTTTTTTTGGTGGTATCTATGGTTTGAGCAGAAAACAGATAAGGCAAAAAACTGAATCAGTTATAGAGGAATTGCAATTACAAGATGTTGCTGACATGCTGGTGGGTTCATTGCCTTTGGGATGGAAGCAAAAACTTGCATTTTCAGTTTCTTTGTTACACGAACCCAGAATTGTGTTTTTAGACGAGCCTACCGGCGGTGTAGATCCAATAACCAGAAGACAGTTTTGGGAACTTATATATGCCGAAGCGCATAAGGGAACCACAATTTTTGTGACCACACATTATATGGATGAAGCCGAATATTGTGACCGGGTTTCCATAATGGTTGATGGTGTTATTGAAGTATTGGACTCTCCAAAAAATTTAAAAGCACAATTCAATACAGATTCTATGGAAGGGGTGTTTTTAAAATTGGCGCGAGGACCGCAGATTCCCTGAAGCCCCCTAACCCCAAAAGGGGGAATAAAAGTGTGTAATAGTTTAATGGAATAACGAAAAAGTAATAAATCCTTATTGGTTTTATAAAAAACAAAAATGAAAAGATTCATTGGTTTTGTAAAAAAAGAATTTTATCACATTTTTCGGGACAAACGATCTATGTTCATTCTGTTTGGAATGCCCATTGCTCAAATTATGCTTTTTGGCTTTGCCATCACCAATGAGATCAACAATGTAGATCTTGCCATTTTGGACAAATCTAAAGATGCAGAAACTGAAAAAATAATAAATACCATCAGTGCCTCGAAACATTTTAAGATCGAAGCAGTTGTAAGTAATGAAAATCAGATCGAAGCCATTTTTAAAAAAGGAAAGGTAAAAGCTGTTTTAGTTTTTGAAAAGGGTTTTGCTCAAAATCTGCAAAATCTTAAAAAAGGAAAAGTTCAGGTTGTAACAGATGCTACAGCACCAAATACTGCCAACACTATTACCAATTACATTCAATCTATTTTACAGCATTATCAGCAGGAGATCAATATAAACAAGGTGGTTCCCTACCAGATCGAGGTAAAACCCCGCTTGTATTACAATCCGGAGCTTAAAAGTGTTTTTACTTTTGTGCCAGGAGTGATGACGGTTATATTAATGTTGGTGTCAGCAATGATGACCTCGATTTCAATCACCAGAGAAAAGGAATTGGGAACTATGGAAATTTTATTGGTATCGCCAATTAACCCATTTCAGGTGATTGCAGGAAAGGTTTTTCCCTATATATTTCTTTCGATTATAAATGCCGTAATAATCCTGCTTTTGGGATTTTTTGTATTTGAAATGCCCATTGAAGGAAGTTTAATTCTATTGGCTATGGAAACTGTTTTATTCATTGTCACCACCTTGGCACTCGGAATTTTAATATCTACCATTTCCTCATCGCAACAAACCGCTATGATGATCTCATTAATGGGATTAATGCTGCCGGTGATTTTGCTTTCTGGGTTTGTTTTTCCGATATCGAGTATGCCGTGGCCATTACAATACATTAGTAATATAATTCCGGCGAAATGGTTTATCATCATTCTTAAAGGAATAATGCTTAAGGGAGTAGGGATCTCTTATTTATGGAGAGAAACATTGATACTTTTTGGGATGATGGTTTTTTTCTTGGGACTGAGTATCAAAAAATATAAAATAAGATTGGAGTAGGTAAAAATTGAATCAAGAGTAAAGAGTCAAGAGAAAAGACTAAAAAAAATTGGAATCAAGAAGTAAGAGAAAAGACTGAAAAAGTGTTTATAGTTTAGAGTTTGTAGTTTGGGTTTTATAATTGATAGGCAAGAATAAAGAACCAAGAGAAAAGAAGTTTTTGTGATTTATGGTTTATAACTTGTTGTTAGAAGTTTTAGTACTATTCAATTTTTCTCCTCTCTCTTCTCTCTTGTCTATATTCTAATTTCTAAATTCTGTTTTCTAAAAAAATAAAAAATGAATATCATTGGTTACATCATTCAAAAAGAATTCAGACAGATATTCCGGAATAAGGGGATGCTGCCTGTCATTTTCATTTTGCCATTGATTCAGCTCCTTATACTTTCCAATGCTGCTACTTTTGATGTAAAAAATATTTCTTTTGCTTATATTGACAGTGATAAAACTTCAACTTCCCGGGCTTTGGTAGATAAGTTTGAGGCTTCTACTTATTTTAATGTGCTGGAGAATTTCCCTTCCCAAAAAATTGCCGAAGAAGCTATGAAGTCAGGGGAGGTAGATGTTATTTTAGAGATCCCAATGTATTTTGAGCGCAACCTTGTCAAAAACAGAAAGACCGATCTGGCACTTTATTTAAACGCAATTGATGGTGCCAAAGCAGGTATAGAAAACGTCTATATTCAACAGATTGTTAAAGAGTACAACAAAAGCATCATGATAGATCTTGTCAGTCAGGGAAACAACCAAGCTGCGGATCAAATTGATGTTATTACAGTTCCATCCTTCTGGTACAACAATACCTTAAACTATAAAACCTTTATGGTTCCCGGAATTTTGGTGCTTTTGGTAACAATGATCACAATATTCTTATCCGGAATGAACATTGTTAGGGAAAAGGAAATTGGAACCCTGGAGCAAATAAATGTGACTCCCATCAAAAAACACCAGTTTATTATTGGCAAGTTATTTCCGTTTTGGATGTTAGGTTTGGTCATTTTGACTGTAGGCCTGCTGATTGCCAAAATCATTTTTAAAGTGCCAATGTTGGGAAATATTGCGCTCATCTATTTATTTACGTCGGTTTATTTATTGGTAATACTGGGTATGGGATTGCTGATTTCCAATTTCACGAATACTCAACAACAAGCGATGTTTATCGCCTGGTTTTTTATGGTGATTTTTATTTTGATGAGCGGACTTTTCACACCTATTGAAAGTATGCCGGTTTGGGCACAAAATATCACGCTTTTCAATCCAATAAGATATTTTGTTGAAATAATAAGAATGGTAATGCTAAAAGGTTCTGGCCTTCAGGATATAATTCCGAAATTTGCCATTATTACTTTTTACGCAGTCATAATGAATGGCCTGGCGGTATGGAGTTATAAGAAAACCAACTAATATTCTTGAACTTTCAAAAATCACTTCTTTGGAGAAAGTAATTATTTATAATTGCACCAGCCAGCCAAAAAAGGCAGGTTAATTTTTCTCAAGGATTTTTTTATTTCCCACTTTAGATTCAAACTTCCAAACTGTCTAACTTTTTTATAAAATTTTAATTCAGACTACCCGATTTCAGAGAAATGAACTTTTAATGTAAATAAAATCTAAAATTAAAAGCTGTCTGTAACAAAGGTTGCAAACTTCAGCTTAATAAAAATATAATTTTGCATCATCAAATTGATATAATAAACAATTTATGATAATGAAATTACAAAAAAGCTTTTTAATTATCCTTTTGCTTAATTTTTCGATTCTTGAAGCTCAGCAAACCACAACTATCTCCAAAGTGGAAATTTTAGCAAAACTTTCAGAAAACAACCAAAGTATTAAAATTTCGGAACAGGAATTTTTGAGGGCCCGTGCAGATTACCGGCAGACAAATGCCGTTTTGCTTCCCAATATCTCTGTATCGCATACCGGAACAACCACAAACAATCCGGTATATTCTTTTATGGCGAAATTAAATCAGGGTTTGTTCTCTGAAAGCGACTTTGCAGTGGATAATCTCAACAACCCTGATGCGATAGATAATTTTACCACCAGCATACAATTTGAACAACCGCTAATAAACGTAGATGGCTGGTTTCAACGCGGGGCGGCGAAAGTTAAAATGGAAGCGACAGAATATCAAAATAAATTCAAAAAGGACGAACTTTTATTGGAAGGTGAGAAAACCTATATGTTGTTGCAATTGACATATAAGGCAGTAAGGGTTATGGAAAAGGCTGAAAAAGCAGCGCTGGAAAACAAGAATTTAATCCGAAAATATTTTGAGCAGGGACTTGTAATGCAAGCCGATGTTTTGGATGTGGAGGTACGTTTAAATGAGGTTCAAAATCAGCTGGAAAGCGCCAAAAGCAATGTGAAAAACGTTTCAGATTATTTGAATTTTTTGGTAAACGAAAAAAATAATCCTGTTCTGGTCCCTTCCGATAGCCTGGAAATTATACCCTATTCTTTAGCCGAATTTGATCAGGTAACAACGAATAGGGCTGATATAATGGCCATAGAAAAGTCTACCCAGGCTTTTAATAAGATGAACCAATCAGATAAAATGGCCTTTTTACCAACTTTAAACGCTTTTGGAAATTATGATCTGTATGACAACCAACTTTTTCAGGGTGCTTCTAACAGTTATTTTATTGGAGCAAAATTAAATTGGGATATTTTACAGGGAACCAAACGTTTTGGGAAAATGCAAAAAAGTAAAGCCGAATTTGATAAGTCAAGCATACAATATGAGCAATATGTTGCGAAAAGTCAATTAGAGCTCAACAAAGCAAAACGTGCTTTGAGCGATGCACAAAATAAACTCAACCGATCTACTATGGCAATGGAACTCTCTGAAGAATCCTTCAGAATTCGAACCAACAGGTTTGAGGAAGGTTTAGTAAAAACGAGCGATTTGTTAATGTCAGAATCGCAATATGCTCAAAAACAATTGGAATATTATCAAAGCATCTACGAATACAACCTGGCATACGCCTATCTAAAATTTTTAACCAAAGAATAACCTGAAATACAAAACAATGACAAAATTATATAGCCTTTTAGTTTTCACCTTAATATTTATTAGCTGCGGTGAGAAGAAATCTACAGAAAATGTAGAACAGGAACCGATTAAGGTCGTGGTAAACACAGCATCAACTGGCAACAACAGCAGTTTTGTCACTGCCAGCGGAAAAATTGAGGCTGAAAACAGCGCCAATATCAGCACTCGCATGATGGGATATGTGACCAAAGTAAACGTACAGGTTGGTCAAAAAGTGATTAAAGGTCAATTGCTAATGAGCATAAACAATGCAGATTTACTGGCAAAAAAGGCGCAGGTAGAAGCGGGTATTTTGAAGGCGACTGCCGGATACAACAATGCAAAAAAGGATTATGACAGGTTTGTAAGCTTATTTGAACAAAAAAGTGCTTCACAAAAGGAATTGGATGACATGACCGCCCGTTTTGAAATGGCTAAAGCTGAATTGGAAGGAGCAAAACAAATGAGGAATGAAGTCATAGCACAATTTTCTTACTCCAATATTACTGCTCCTTTTTCTGGGGTAGTAACCAACACCTTTATAAAAGAAGGCGATATGGCCAATCCGGGAATTCCCTTGGTAAGTGTTGAAGGAACTTCAAAGCTTCAGGTAACCGCGATGGTTTCGGAAGGTGATATTACGGCTATCAAAAAAGGAATGCCTGCAAAAGTGTTGATAAAATCAATGAATAAGGAAGTAACTGGAAAAGTTTCGGAAGTGAGTTTATCGGCTAAAAACACAGGTGGACAATACCTGGTAAAAATTGATTTGGATGAAAGTGATCCTTCGATTTTGTCCGGAATGTTTGTAAACGTTCAGTTCCCTACTGAAAAAACAGCCGAAACTACTCAAACAGGGATGGTTTTGATTCCAACTAGTGTTTTGATCCAAAAAGGACAGTTAACGGGGATTTATACCATAGGAACCGGGAATGTAGCAATTTTAAGATGGCTGCGAACTGGAGAAATTTTTGGTAACAAGGTTGAAATTTTATCTGGTTTGTCTGCAGATGAACAATATATAGTTTCGGCAGAAGGAAAATTGTTTAACGGAGCGAAAGTTCAATTTGAAAATTGAGCAATTTGAAAATTTGAAGATTAGACGATTTGAAAATGATTTCACCAAATCAACAAGTTACAAAAGAAGGAATTTGAGTTATAAAAGGAATTTTAATCAAAGGTTCCAGGGTTAAAAAATATTGGTAGAAAAATATTAATAAATATATAATTGCAAAACTGCGTGAGGGATAGCAGTGGAGATCTTTTTTGTGAGGCACGAACAAAAAAATTGAAACGGATAGCCCGACCCAAAGTAGAAAAATGACGTGAGGCACGAACAACATTTTTCACTTTAGGGTCACGCCCAAAACAAAATTATAATTATGAAAGAAGGAATTTCAGGTAAAATTGCCAGTTTATTCATCGATTCTAAGCTCACCATTTTACTGATGATCGCTTTGATGAGTATTGGGATTTACAGTTCTTTTCTCATTCCACGAGAAGAAGAACCACAGATTATTGTTCCAATGGCCGACGTTATGGTTGGTTATCCCGGGGCGAATCCTGCCGAGGTTGAAAATAGGGTGGTAAAACCTCTGGAGAAAGTTATTTCCAATATTAAAGGCGTGGAACACGTGCACAGTATGGCTATGAATGGGCAAGCCATTCTTATTGTTCAGTTTTACGTAGGTGAAGATGTTGAACGTTCTTATGTGAAGTTGTATGATGAATTGGAGAAACACAAAAATATGTTTCCACCAGGAGTCATGGAGCCCTTGGTAAAAACGCGTTCTATTGATGATGTGCCCATGTTAGGCTTGACTCTATGGAGTGAAACTATGAACGATTTCCAGTTACGTCAAATTGCAGAGGAAGTTACTACAGAAATCGAAAAAATAAAAGACGTTGCAATCACCAAAGAAATAGGGGGGAGCAAACGGGTTCTAAAGGTGATCATAGACAGGGATAAGATGGCCGAAAATGGCCTGGATGCACTGGGAATAATGCAAATGATCCAATCCAATAACAGCAAATCCCAATCTGGAAGTTTTGTGCAAAATGACCAGGAATATTTGATTACCACCGGCCAATTTTTGAGGACGGAAAAAGATGTTGAAAATTTGGTTGTTGGGGTTAATGACAAAATGCCTGTTTACTTAAGACAAGTTGCAAGAATTCAGGATGGTTCTTCCACACCCAAAAGTTATGTTTCTTTTGGTTATGGAAAGGCAAATGAACAATTTAAAAATGCACAATCTGAATATCCCGCGGTAACTATTTCCGTTGCCAAAATCAAGGGGGCCGATGCCATGAAAATTGCGGATAAAATTCTTGAAAAAGTTGAACGTCTGAAGAAAAATTTAATCCCCAATGATGTTCACGTGGAAGTAACCCGAAATTATGGGGAAACTGCTTCAGATAAAGTAGGGGAGTTGTTGATGCACCTGGGAATCGCAATCCTGGCGGTAACTTTTCTAGTGATGCTGGTGATGGGATGGCGCGGCGGTTTGGTGGTATTTTTCTCGGTACCATTAACCTTTGCTTTGACCTTGTTCAGTTATTATATGCTGGACTATACACTTAACCGGATCACCCTTTTTGCCCTCGTTTTTGTAGTTGGAATTGTGGTGGATGACAGTATCATTATTGCCGAAAATATGCACAGGCATTTTAAAATGAAGCGACTTCCTTTTAAACAAGCTGCAATTTATGCAATAAACGAAGTAGGAAACCCTACGATTTTGGCAACATTTACAGTGATTGCAGCAATTCTTCCTATGGCCTTTGTTTCCGGAATGATGGGACCATATATGAGTCCTATGCCAATAGGTGCCTCCATTGCAATGATTTTGTCATTGTTTGTGGCCCTGACTGTAACTCCTTATTTGGGTTATCATTTGCTTAGGGAAAAAGATACTCAGGAACATAAAAAAGAAAAAGGACTGGAAACCAGTAGGGTTTACAAAATATATAATAAGCTGGAACGTCCACTTTTGGAAAGCAGTAAGAAAAGAACGCTCCTTTTTATTGTGACAATAGTATTATTAATTGGTTCAGTTGCGATGTTCTTTACAGAGTCGGTAGTTGTGAAAATGTTGCCATTTGATAATAAGAATGAATTTCAGGTTGTAATTGATATGCCAGAAGGCACGACATTGGAAAGGACCGCAGCAGTTACTAAAGAAATTGCACAATATATTGCCTCAGTACCGGAAGTAGTAAATTATCAAAACTATGTTGGAACATCGGCACCAATTACCTTTAATGGGTTGGTTCGCCACTATGATCTTCGGGGCGGAAGCAATATGGCAGATATCCAGGTAAATTTATTACATAAATCAGACAGGGATTTGCAAAGCCATGATATAGCGAAAATTGTACGTCCGGAGATTCAGAAAATTGCAAAAGTATATGGTGCCAATGTGAAGATTATCGAAGTTCCGCCGGGACCTCCGGTTTTATCAACCATTGTAGCTGAAATTTATGGACCTGATTACCAGGAACAAATTGAAATAGCACGCCAGGTCAAAGAAATTTTATTAGAAACGGCTGATATTGTTGATGTAGATTGGATGGTCGAGGATAATCAAATTGAATATAATCTTGAAATAGATAAGGAAAAGGCAATGCTCAATGGGATTGCTCCACAACAAGTAGTTGGCAACCTGACTTATTTGTTACAGGAATATCCAATTTCAAATTTATATGATGAAAATTCCAGTGAAAGTATTGGGATTGTACTTGCCCTTGATGATAAGGATAAAACCAGTTTACGGGATATTCAAAATCTTAAGATCAAAGGAAGTCAGGGAAATCTGATTCCGGTGAGTGACCTGGTGAAAGTTGAAAAGGACACCTTGCAGAAAACCATCTATCGAAAAGACCAAAAACGAGTAGTTTATGTAACAGCTGATATGGCCGGAGCCTTGGAAAGTCCTGTATATGCGATTTTGGGAATGGGAGAAAAACTGAAAGAAATAAAGTTGCCCAAAGGATATTCCCTCAGCGAACTTTATGCAGATCAACCATCAGATGAAAGTGATTTTACCGTAAAATGGGATGGAGAATGGCAAATGACCTTGCAAGTTTTTAGTGATCTGGGAATCGCGTTTGGGGTTGTAATTATAATTATTTATATGCTGATAGTTGGTTGGTTTCAAAACTTCAAAACCCCAATTGTTATGATGTTGGCCATTCCACTTTCGTTAATTGGAATTATGTTGGGACACTGGATATTAGGAGCATTTTTTACAGCGACTTCATTTATAGGAATGATCGCATTGGCTGGAGTTATGGTCCGAAATTCGGTATTGCTGATAGATTTTATCGAAATTCGATTAAATGACGGGATTCCTTTAAAACAAGCAATTGTTGAGGCTGGAGCAGTAAGATCTACCCCAATCCTTCTTACAACAGGAGCAGTGGTAATTGGGGCTTCAATCATATTGTTTGACCCTGTTTTTCAAGGTCTGGCAATATCATTGGTTGCAGGAGCAATTATATCAACGATACTAACCCTACTAGTAGTTCCATTAATCTATTATATATCAGAGAGAAAGAAATGGGAAACTTCCCCGGATGCTTCAAAAAAGGAGGAAATTGAAAATAAAAATGGATTTAAGAACAAGGATTAACGATTTATGATTTTAAAAGTGTGAATTTTTTTGATTCTAAAAATCGTTCAAAAAAATTAAATAAATATTTATGAAATGGCATAACAGAAATTCGATTCAAGCACAGATGAATATATACGAATTGCATCCTGAATTATCGAGACAGGTTATGATCAAAAAAACAATAATTATCTACTTATGAAATTACTAATAGTAACAGCCGTTTCAGAATTTAGGAAGGATGCCATGAAACTATTCAAAAAAGCGAATGTACAGGTATTCAGCAGTTCTGATATTGAAGGTTATGAAAAGCTACCTTCTGTAATTACATCCCAAAGTTGGTTTCCAATTCAGAGTGGTTCCAAGGATTCTCTTTTATTATTCACCTTTACAGAAGACGATAAAATCGACATCCTGTTTGAACTGATAAAAAAATTTAACGATAATCCCGAAATCACCAATCCTATAAGGGCGGCGGTTTTACCCATTGAACAGTTCATATAAATTTACTCAATACTCAATACTAATATCTCAATACTAATAATTCAATACTTATGATAAACAGAATAGTAAGAGGAATCGCCGGAAGTTTTATTTTAATTAGCCTGATATTGGCTGTATATGTCAATATAAATTGGCTTTGGTTTACAGCATTTGTCGGCGCTAATTTATTTCAATCTTCTTTGACAAAATGGTGCCTGATGGATAAAATTGTAGCCAAATTAGGTGCGAAAGATTAAAATACAGACGAAAGAATATATTAGTCTATCGTAAATAAATGCCCATTTCCGGAGAGAAATGGGCATTTAATTGATTAATAAAATCAGAAAGTCAAAATTTCAATTTTTATTGTAATACCGGCAAGTTTATGGAATGAATGTGGAACACATATTTTTCCAATTCCTCTTTCATTTTATTTTTGTAGATCTCCGATTCTTCTTTCATTTCTTTTACAAGAGTATCATAATATCCTATTCCGCTCAACAAATTGCTTTTAAACTCTTCAAAATACTTTAATTTTCGCCCGTTTATTGTTTCTACAGAGTCTTCAATTTCATTTTTTAAATAATCTACGTAAATACCCAACTCTTTGACAAACATGTTCGGTCTGTATGTATCGTTTAGCAAGTTTATTTTTCCATAGATATGATTCACCATTTCAGTGAGGGTCGATTTTTTAGAAAAATAAGCCAAATTGGGTCCAGGACATACCGAAACGCTCTCGCCATCTGCAGTTCTTAAAAGTCCAAGGTTTATATATGGAGTTGTTACTAAACCTGTGCAAATGCAGGATTTTTCGGTAATTTTATTGTATTCCCTATTGTGTTGTTCTTTGGAAATATCCTTTTTAGCATCAAGTTCTTTTAATTTTAATCTTTGATATTGTCGGGAAGCAATACAAATAGGCTTATCCGAAAATTCTTTATTAAACAACTTTAAAAACTGACTTGGACAGGAACTTCCCGGTCTTCCTTTTCCTATTTTGACATCCCTTTCCAAGTCTTTTGAAGAATTCTTCAATGCATTAAAGGGAATTCCCATTGGAGAAGTATTACTCAAATACAGATCTTCATCACCGGCATTTAGAAGTTTTTCTAAAGTATTGTCATCTACATTCACGGCTTCAGGTACAAGCAAAAATGGAGTTCCCCACCCTATGCTGTCAAGGTTGTAATAATCCAATAAAAAGTTGTGTTCTTTAACAGATCCAACCCCGCCCTGAGCGGTAATTTTAAGGTCTAAAGGCTTGCTCAATGTAGGCCTTCCAGAAAGTGAAAGTGCATCGTTCAAGATGCCATGAACTTCCTGAATTAATTGAGATTTATTTTGTTTAAACTCTTCCAGAATGGGTCCCATTAAGAATCCATTGGTTGCAAAGGCATGCCCCCCACAATTTAGTCCAGATTCAATTCGGTATTCTGAAATCCATATCCCTTTCTTTGCCAGGAATTTTCCCTGCACTAATGCCGAACGGTAATCACTTACCTTTAGTATTATTTTTTTGCCGAGTTTTCCATTTTTATCAGGAAAAAAATCATCAAAATTAGAAATGTAACTGTAAAGTCTTGGGCTTAATCCAGCTGAAAGCACTAATCCTGAATGGCTAAGATCAGAATTTGCATAACCTCTAACAGCAGCATGTGCATCATTAAATTCATTAGGTAACTTTTCGCCCTTTTTGGTGTAATTATCCTTATCAATCTTGGTCATTATGTTTACATCAATTGAACCAAAAGTCAAATTTTCTCTTAATTCTTTCTGAAGAGAGGCTTTTACTTTTTCATCCTTTTCTTCAAGCATTGTTAGATATGCTTTTTTAAGTTGAGAAGAATCTGAAAGCATATCAAAGTACTTCGTCAATTTGCTTCCTTTATTAAAGGATTCTTTTTTGAGGTTTTTAAAGTTATTTGAGACAATTAAATTGATAAGATTGAGATAAGCAGTCAATCGTTTTGCCCTGTAATCCTCTACATTGGTATCTATTTCTTTATAGGGCAGATTGTATTTTTTGCAATAAAACTCGTTCATTCTCTCAGCTAAACCATCATCTACCAAGGATATAACTGAAGAGATTCCAAAATGAGACACCTTTACAGGTGTATCAATTGTAAATCCAACTCCCATAACGGGGATGTGAAAACTATGTGCTTCTACCATATTAATAATTAGTAATATTATTATTTCTTTTTCCTATGCAAAGATAGTTATCTTTTATAGTTGATGACTATCTTTATCTTTAACGATTTTAATTAAACCGCATCACACAAATGATTTTATATAAAAAAGATAGTTTTTAAATCAAAGTTTATCTTTGACGTAGGTGTTTTTCTCACTTTCAGCAGCAAATAATTAAAAACTTATTTGTCTAATGAAGACAAAACTATATTATTTCTCTAGCTTAATAATGTTTAAGTAACAATATTTGGACGAAAAATGATATCTATCACCTCGATCAAAACTCATAACAATTTATAACTTGGCTTTTCTGATATTTTTAACAAAAATTAATAGACCTTGAAATCAACACTCAAAACAGATTTTCTTATAATAGGTTCTGGAATTGCCGGACTAAGCTATGCCTTTAATGTTGCAGAACATTTTAGACTTAAAAACGAAAAGATATCCGTTACAATTATAACTAAAGCAAATGAGGAGGAAGGGAATACAAAATATGCTCAAGGTGGAATTGCTGCTGTTACAAAATCTACCGATTCATTTGAAAACCACATCAAGGATACTCTGATTGCCGGAGATGGCCTTTGCGATGAAAGTGTAGTTAGAATTGTGGTGGAAGAGGCTCCGGAACGAATTCAGGAGTTGATTGCCTGGGGAACAAATTTTGATAAAAACCAGCGGGGGGAATATGATCTTGCAAAAGAAGGAGGTCATTCCGATAGTCGGATATTGCATTATAAAGATTTTACAGGGAATGAAATAGAGCGTGCCTTAATTCATCAGGTGGAAAATCATCCATATATAACCGTTCTAGACCACCATTTTGCCATTGATCTGATCACACAACATCATTTGGGAATTACTGTAAACAGGAAAACAGCCGATAAAAAATGTTATGGGGCTTATGTTTTAAACCGGAAAACAAATAAAATCAAAACCTTTCTCGCTAAAACAACTTTGCTCGCCACCGGTGGAATTGGTCAGGCTTACAAAAATACAACCAACCCAACCGTGGCTACAGGTGATGGGATCGCAATGGCATACAGGGCGAAGGCCTTGATAGAAAATATGGAATTTGTACAATTTCATCCTACAGCCTTATATAATCCTTCTGATAATCCAGCCTTTTTGATATCTGAAGCGGTTAGAGGGGCAGGAGGTATCTTGAGAAATCGTGATAAGAATGCTTTTATGGAAAATTATGACGCGAGAAAAGATCTTGCGCCAAGGGATATTGTTGCCCGATCTATAGATGCTGAAATGAAAAAACACGGAGATCTGCATGTATATTTAGATGCTACGCAAATTGATCCGGAAAAATTACAAAACCACTTCCCAACAATTTATAACAAATGCTTGTCTATAGGAATAGATATTACCAAAAATTATATTCCGGTAGTTCCCGCCGCTCACTATTTGTGCGGAGGTATAAATGTAGATGAGAATGCCAGAACATCAATTGTCAATTTATACGCTTCAGGGGAATGTTCTTCAACAGGTTTACATGGAGCAAACAGATTGGCTTCAAATTCATTGATTGAGGCCTTGGTGTTCTCCCATCGTGCATATCTTAAAGGCGTGGAAGATATTTATGAAATCGAATATCAACAGAATGTGCCAGATTGGGATGATGAAGGAACAACAATGCCTAATGAACAAATTTTGGTAAACCATACCAAAGCAGAATTACAAAGCATTTTGAGTGATTATGTTGGTATCGTAAGAACTGATTTGCGGTTAAAAAGAGCATTGTCACGTTTAAAGCTGATTTATGAAGAATCCGAAGAACTATACAAAAAATCGAAGCTAACAATTTCTATCTGTGAATTACGAAATTTACGGGGAATAGCATACCTCATAACCAGATCAGCAGTTGAAAGAAATGAAAACGTTGGTCTTCATTTTAATTCAAACAATAAAACTGCAAAGATTAAAGCTGCAAATACAATGTCGATTAAAGATAATTGATCAAAAAGCAGACTTTTTTGAATCCTGGTCTTTTTATTTTCGATGGATACTTTGCATAAAAAATAGATCAACCTCCAGTTCAAAAGAAGGAAATAATTCTAGGAGACTAATACGTTTGATAGTTTTTTAAAAATTCCCGGAATAATCTCATATTACTTAAAATGCCCGCAAATTTAAAGTTATAATTTTCAGAGTTTAAACGATTGGGAAGTTAGCCACTTTGAAAATTTTAAAGTAATAAAAATAATTTAATATCGGATAAGGTAAATTTAAAGAACATCCGATAAATTTGTATATTTGGGAATGTGGGAAATAGATATGACATTTAGGAAGGAGTTACAATCTACTTTTGATAGATTGTATGAGAAAAAAGCGAGGTTGCAAAACAGCAGGCCATTGCCAAATATCGCTTTGCAAAAAATCAGAGAAGCATTATCTATAGAATGGACTTACAATTCTAATAGTATAGAAGGTAATAGCCTTAATTTAAGGGAAACACAAATGGTCTTGCAGGAAGGTATTACAATAAAAGGAAAATCGCTTCGGGAACATTTTGAAGTTAAAAACCATGAGACTGCTTTAAATTTTTTATATAAACTTATCGATGAAAATCGTTTGCTCGCCAGTAAAGATATTCTTTCACTTCATGAGCTGGTCTTAAGAAGTATTGAGGACGATTTTGCAGGAAGGTTAAGAAATGCCGGGGTGCGTATAGCCGGGGCAAATTTCCTGCCTCCAAATGCTCAAAAAGTTTCAGGTTTATTAGATGAGTTAATTCAATTTGTAAATACAAATCCTTTAGGACTTAACGATGTTGAATTGGCCACTGTTTTTCACCATAAGTTTGTCTGGATCCATCCATTTTTTGATGGGAATGGAAGAACAGTTCGTTTGGCCATGAATTTAATGCTCATGAGAAGCGGTTTTCCACCCGCAATCATTTTAAAGAATGATAGAAAAAAATACTATGATGCTTTAAACTCTGCCAATAAAGGCAATTATTCAAAATTGGCCTTATTAATGTCACAGGCCTTAGAGAGGACTTTAAACATTTACCTTCAGTCGCTGCCAAATAGTGATCTTGGTTTTACTGAGATTTCCAGACTAGTGGAAGAAGAAGAATTACCTTATGGGCAAGAGTATATTAGTTTATTAGCCAGACAAGGTAAAATAGATGCCTATAAGGAAGGCCGTAACTGGCTCACAACAAAGGAGGCTATAGAAGATTATATCAAAAACAGAAAGAGAAATCGTTAGTCAACCGCCTGAGGTTTTAGAATAATCAGGTCTTACAATTAATTATAATCTTTGAGATTTTTTGATATTTCGAAAATTGATAAGTCTATAAATTGATGCCTTAAATCTATTTAATAGGTTGAAACCCCAGCATTAAAAACTTGTCTTATTTAATAAAAGTATCTCCGAGCATTGATAATATAAGTTTGACAATTTAGGGCATAACTAAAATTACCAATTGAGTTATCTCGCAACATCTGTAACATCTGTAACATTTGTTACCGCTGAAAGTAAGCTTAACATGTACTTTTGCCTTATCAAAATTTTTAGTTATTGGAAAAGTATTTAAAAATTATACTGGATTCATTTACTGGCTACTTTAATTACCTGGTTCAGGAAATCGCAAATCCCTCGTGGACCAATTATTTTTATTGGCTCATCTTTTTGTCTTTGATCGTTTGGATCCTGGAAATTATCATTCCCTGGAGAAAGGATCAAAATATTTTCCGAAAGGGATTTTGGCTGGATTCTTTTTATATTTTGTTTAATTTCTTTCTATTTTCACTAATTGGATATAACGCCATATCAAATGTTGGAGTGGAAATATTTAAAGATTTTTTGCATATATTCGGAATTGAAAATATCGTGGCTTTTAAACTGGAAAGTTTCCCGGTTTGGTCACAGTTGCTGATTATGTTGATAATAGCCGATTTTATTCAGTGGAACATTCACCGGCAGTTGCACCATAGGCGATGGTTGTGGGAATTTCACAAAGTACATCATAGCGTGAAAGAAATGGGTTTTGCAGCCCAGTTCAGGTTTCATTTTATGGAAACTATAGTATATAAAACAGTTCAATATATTCCGCTGGCAATGATAGGTTTTGGAATCCAGGAATTTATTCTAGTTCATATGTTCGCTGTCTTTGTAGGACATCTCAATCACGCCAATGTGGGCTGGAATTATGGGATTTTCGGATACATTTTTAACAATCCAAGAATGCATATCTGGCATCATTCCAGAAATTTACCTGAATCGTATCCCTACGGAATGAATTTCGGTTTAACCCTTAGCCTTTGGGATTATTTGTTCGGAACAGCTTATATTCCGAAGAACGGAAAAAATATAGAAATTGGATTTGAAGGAGATGAAGATTTTCCCCAGGATTTTGGGAATCAAATGATATTTCCATTCAAAAAAACTAAAAATCAACAAAAGTATTAAGTTCAACAAAAAGTTAGAAAATGAAAATAAAACAATTTAAGGATGCACCACTGGCGCATTATTCCTATGCAATTGTGAGTGAAGGTAAGATGGCACTTGTTGATCCATCCAGAAATCCAATGCAATATTATAAATATGCTGAAGAGCAAAACGCAAGAATAACAACGGTTTTCGAAACTCATCCGCATGCAGATTTTGTGAGCAGCCATCTACAAATTAGCGAACAAACCGGGGCTGATATTTATGTGAGTAAATTATTGGGAGCAGAGTATAAACATATATCTTTTGATGACGGCAATTCCATAAAACTGGGGAATATTATTTTTAAAGCTATAAATACTCCCGGACATTCCCCGGATAGCATTAGCATTGTAGCGGAGGATACTAATAAAACGATTTTATTTACAGGTGATACTTTGTTTATTGGAGATGTTGGACGGCCCGATCTACGAGAAAATGTTGGAAATATGAAAGCTAAACGGGTAGAGTTAGCAAAAGATATGTACCATACCATTCAAAACAAATTTAATCACTTACCGGATGAGGCCCTGGTTTATCCTGCTCACGGTGCCGGATCACTTTGCGGAAAGAATATGAGCAAAGATTCTTCAAGCACCCTGGGAAATGAGCGGATGGGGAATTGGGCTTTTAAAGAACAAACCGAAGCCGAATTTTTGGAAAATATTTTGGAAGACCAACCTATTATTCCTTCCTATTTCGGTTTCAATGTGGATATAAATAAACAGGGTGCGGAAAATGTTCAAAAATCCAAAGGGGCTGTTAACGTGGAGTTATTGGCAGAAAAATTAGAAGAAGGAGTTGTAATTCTAGATACTCGTGATGGGGATATTTACAAAAACGCTCATTTCCCTAATAGTATTAATATCATGGCCCGTTCTGATAAAGATGCTTTTGAAACCTGGATGGGAGTTTTAATAGAGCCTGAAAAAGACTTTTATTTGGTAGTGGAAAGTATTAACGATATTGAATATGTTTTGGAAAGAACAGCAAAAATTGGATATGAAAAACAAGTAAAAGCAATTATTACCATATCTGATAAGGTTTCTGTTCCATCAGATAAACTTGATCTCAAACACTTTAAGAAAAATCCTAAAGATTATACTATTGTAGATATCCGAAGTAAAAGTGAGGTAGCCGGCGCGAAAATCTTTGGTAATGCGTTATCATTTCCTCTAAATGAATTAGAGGAAAATGCAGATCAAATACCTTCAGATAAACCTATTGTGGTGCATTGTGCGGGCGGTTTTCGATCCGCAGCAGGGAGCAGTATTTTGGAAAATAAATTTAAAAACACCAAGGTTTATGATCTAAGCGTTGCCATTGAAAAGTTTAAATAATTTTATCCATAACTTATTACAGTCGCTATTACAATTAAATTAGTCCTGACAGCTTTTTATGAGCTGTCAGGACTAATTATCCCCAATTTGCCAAGAAAATCATATGCAAATAGCCATATTTTTATATATTTACTGCATTCCAAAATAATCCAGTTTTCAATAAACAGTTTATGGAAAAAAAATATAAAATAAATGTTAATGATACTTTTGAATATCAATTCACCAAAGAAAATATAAACGCTTTGGACATTCAGGAAGAATCATCTACTAAATTTCATATATTAAAGGAAAATCATTCTTTTAAGGCTGAAATCATATCCTCCAATTTCCATAAAAAAAACTATACTGTAAAAATTAATTCAAACATTTACGAAATTGATATTTCCAATCAATTAGATTTATTGATTCAGGAAATGGGTTTGTCAATGGGTTCAGCACAGATAGAAAATTACATAAAGGCGCCAATGCCGGGATTGATCTTAGATGTACTTGTGCAGGTAGGAGATACTGTTAATGAGGGTGATTATTTATTGGTGCTGGAAGCGATGAAAATGGAAAACACATTGACAGCCCTTGCAAATGGACAAGTGAAATCGATTTTGATTACTAAAGGAGAGAAAGTAGAGAAAAATCAGTTGTTAATTGAAATTGAATAAATTTAAGTAAGTGAAAGACAGTTATTTGTTTACAATAAATTAGGACACATTGTATCAACAATTGTCTTAGTCCAGAATGTTAGATTTGATTAAAAATGAGAAAAATATTAATAGCTAATCGTGGTGAAATTGCCTTGAGGGTGATGAAAACAGCTCAGAAAATGGGTATAAAAACGGTTGCGGTTTTTTCTAAGGCAGACCGAAACGCACCACATGTGAAATTTGCCGACGAAGCAGTTTGTATAGGAGAAGCTCCTTCTAACGAATCATATTTATTGGGAAGTAAAATTATTCGAATAGCAAAAGAATTGAACGTTGATGCGATACATCCCGGTTATGGGTTTTTGAGTGAAAATGCCGATTTTGCAGAAGAAGCAGAAAAAAACGGGATCATCTTTATTGGTCCACGATCCAGGGCAATTCGAATTATGGGAAGTAAATTAGCTGCAAAAGATGCCGTTAAAAAATATGATATCCCAATGGTTCCGGGAATAGACGAGGCCATTACCGATTTTGAAAAGGCAAAAATAATTGCCGTTGAGATAGGTTATCCTATTCTGATCAAAGCTTCAGCTGGTGGTGGTGGAAAAGGGATGCGTGTAGTAGAAAAGGAAAAAGATCTTAAGGATCAAATGAAACGTGCCATCAGCGAAGCAGAGTCTGCATTTGGTGATGGATCTGTTTTTATTGAAAAATATATCAGTTCCCCCAGACATATCGAAATTCAAGTCCTTGCTGATGCGCATGGAAATATTGTATCACTTTTTGAACGGGAATGCAGTATTCAACGCCGGCATCAAAAAGTGATTGAAGAAGCTCCTTCGGTAGTTTTGAATAAGGAACTTCGTAAAAAAATGGGAGAAGCCGCAATTAAAGTTGCTAAAGCCTGTGATTATGTAGGGGTGGGAACAGTTGAATTTTTAATGGATTCAAATAGGAATTTCTATTTTCTTGAGATGAACACCCGGTTACAGGTTGAACATCCTGTTACTGAATTTATCGTAGGAATGGATTTAGTTGAACAACAAATAAAAGTAGCAAGAGGAGAGAAACTGGCCTTTTCACAAGACGATATTACTATTAATGGGCACGCAATTGAATTGCGAATCTATGCTGAAGATCCGATGGCGGATTTTATGCCAAGTGTTGGTACATTGGAGCGATATCAAATCCCCGTTGGAAAAGGAATTCGAGTTGATAACGGCTTTGAGGAAGGAATGGAAATTCCCATTTATTATGACCCAATGCTGGCTAAACTCATCACTTATGCAAAAACCAGGGATGAAGCCATCCAATTGATGTTAAAAGCTATAGACAAATATGAAATAAAAGGAGTTATGACCACGCTTCCATTTGGAAAATTTGTATTTGAACATGAAGCTTTCCGAAGTGGAAATTTTGATACTCACTTTGTTAAAAATTATTATTCAGCTGAAAAATTACAAACGAAAATTGAAGAAGAGGCAAATTTGGCTGGATTAATTGCATTGAAAATGTATCTGAAAGATCAGGAATTACTACGCTTACCATTTAATTAAAATTTTCTTGTCGGGCTTGTTCAAAATGATATTCAAAAATCAGTTTCAAACAAGCTTTTTAAAAGGAACAATATTTTTCTAAGAAAAGTTATGAGTCAAAATATAGACAAATTAAAGGATAAAATTGCCCAGGCCCATTTGGGTGGAGGTCAAAATCGGATCGACAAACAACACGGAAAAAATAAATTAACCGCCCGCGAACGGGTGAATTATTTGTTGGACGAAGGATCATTTGAAGAAATAGGGATTTTGGTTACACATCGCACCACCGATTTCGGTATGGAAGAGGAAATTTATTATGGCGATGGTGTTATAACGGGTTATGGAACTATCAACGGACGATTAATTTATATCTTTGCTCAGGACTTTACGGTTTTTGGAGGCGCATTATCTGAAACAAATGCCGAAAAAATTTGCAAAGTAATGGATCACGCTATGACGGTTGGCGCTCCCATTATTGGATTAAACGATTCCGGTGGTGCCAGGATCCAGGAAGGCGTTCGCTCTTTGGGTGGATATGCCGATATTTTCTATCGCAATGTTCAGGCATCTGGGATTATTCCCCAAATTTCGGCAATTATGGGACCTTGTGCCGGGGGAGCTGTATATTCTCCTGCAATGACAGATTTTACCCTGATGGTGCAGGATACCAGTTATATGTTTGTTACCGGCCCCAGTGTGGTAAAAACAGTAACAAATGAAGAAGTGACTTCTGAAGAATTGGGAGGAGCAAGCACACATTCTACCAAATCTGGAGTAACGCATATTACTTCTTTAAACGATATTTCTTGTTTGGAAGATCTCAAAAAGCTAATGAGTTATCTTCCTCAGAATAATAAGGAAACAACAGCGAAATTACCCTATATTTTGGGCGATGAAATCCGTGATTCCCTTGAAACCGTAATTCCGGATAGTTCGAACAAACCTTATGACATGCACATTGTTATAAAAGGAATTATCGATAAAGCTTCCTTTTTTGAGATCCATAAAAACTACGCCGAGAATATTATTGTTGGTTTTGCCAGATTGGGAGGAAGGAGTATTGGGATCGTCGCCAACCAACCTATGAGTCTTGCCGGGGTATTGGATGTTAGTTCCTCAAAAAAAGCCGCGCGCTTTACGCGTTTTTGCGATTGTTTTAATATTCCGTTACTTGTGTTAGTTGATGTGCCCGGATTCCTTCCCGGAACCGATCAGGAATGGAACGGAATTATCCTTCACGGCGCAAAATTATTATACGCATTGAGCGAAGCAACAGTCCCAAGAGTTACCGTAATTACCCGAAAAGCTTATGGTGGAGCTTACGATGTTATGAATTCCAAACATATTGGTGCGGACTTAAATTTTGCCTGGCCCACAGCTGAAATTGCCGTTATGGGGGCCAAGGGCGCCAGTGAGATCATTTTCAAAAAAGAAATTCAGGAAGCGGCAAATCCGGAGATAAAACTTTCAGAAAAAGAAGCTGAATATGCCGATAAATTTGCAACTCCTTTTGAGGCGGCACAACGCGGATTTATAGATGAGGTAATAATGCCGAAGGATACACGACGAAAACTCCTAAAAGCCTTTAGTATGCTTGAAAATAAAAGTGTTAAGAGGGCAGACAGAAAACACGGGAATATTCCATTGTAAAAAAGACCATAGAGGAAAGATTAAAGAGCCAGAATAAAAATAAAAGGAAATATTTCTTAACTATCACCCACGATTGAAATCGTGGGTGATTTTTTTCAGACCACCTAATATTTATGTCTGGGCCACAACTTTTGTTCGTGTTTTTAATAAATGGTTTATTTGGTAAAGATTCCAGTTATTTTCTCTCTTAAAATTCAGGATTGTTTTTAGAATAAATGTTCTAAAGGGCACTTCATTTAAAAATAATTTTTCCCAAAAGTGTTCAAATATTTGATAAAATCATTTTATACAGTGACTTTTGCATTTAATTTTTTATGAGTTGATAGATCATCACAAATAGGATCAACTCGAAATTTTAGAATTTATGGAATTTATTTTTGAACCATGGCCCTGGTATGTGGCTGGCCCACTGATTGCTTTAATAATGTTCCTTCTAATTTTTGTGGGAAAACAATTTGGAATGTCCTCAAACTTAAGAACGATCTGTACCTTATGCTGGGCCGATAAAAAGGCCGATTATTTCGATTTTAACTGGAAAAGTCAACGTTGGAACCTGGTCGTTGTTTTTGGTGCGGTTATAGGAGGATTCATCGGCGCTCATTTGTTGAGTAATGGATCTGCGGTAGCAATAAACCTGGATACTATTTCCAGTTTGAGAGATTTGGGCTTTCAAAGTGCGGGTGAATCTTATCTCCCTGAGGAATTATTCAGTTTGGATGCACTTACAGATTTGAAATCACTTGCGATCTTATTAATTGGAGGTATTCTCATTGGATTTGGAGCAAGATATGCAGCTGGTTGTACCTCAGGACACGCGATTTCAGGCTTGAGCAATCTGCAGTTACCATCTTTAATAGCGGTGCTTGGGTTTTTTATAGGCGGATTGTTAATGGTTCATGTATTATTTCCCTTAATATTTTAAAAAATGAAAAGAACATTAAGCTATTTATTAATCGGTATCTTTTTTGGAATTGTAATGTATAAATCTGAAGCAGCTTCGTGGTTTCGGATCTATGAGATGTTTCAATTTCAGTCTTTTCATATGTATGGAATTATCGGATCGGCATTAATTATTGGAATAATTGGTGTTCAACTGATCAAAAGAAATAAAATGAAATCTTTCTATGGTGAACCTATTCAGTTTGTTCCAAAAGAAAAAGGGATCTGGCAGTATTTGAACGGTGGGATCATATTTGGTTTAGGCTGGGCACTGGCTGGAGCATGTCCCGGACCGATTTACACATTAATAGGAGCTGGATATGTGACTTTAATTGTGGTTCTGGTGGGAGCATTATTGGGAACATTTATTTATGGTTTACTTCAAAAGAAATTGCCACATTAATCAAAACTCAATTTCCGAAATTTAAGTAAAGAGAAATCCGAATTATTTTTCTTCTGAAGAAAGATAAAAGGAAGGGAGGGAGATTCTAAACTTTACCACAACTAACCTAATACTTATTACAATTAGAGAAGTTACTATATAAATTATTTCCCTATCCACGCCTAGTTTGCGCAGAATAATGAACACCAGACCACCAATCAAACAGGCGGTGGCATAAATTTCTTTTCGGAAAATAACGGGGATCTCATTACATAGTATATCCCGGATCACACCGCCAAAGGTACCTGTCATTACTCCTAAAGCGACTGAAATTATAGGATCTAGGTTATTTTGTATCCCTGTTTCAACTCCAATAATTGTAAATATTCCAAGCCCAATCGTATCAAAAAGGAAGAGTGAAGTCTTTAAATAATTAATTTTTGTTCTGAAAATAATTGACAGAATGGTTACAAGCCCAATAAGATATATATAAATAATATTATCCATCCAGGTCACAGGAGTATTGCCAATCAAAATATCCCGGACTGTCCCACCTCCAATTCCCGTGACAAATGCAATAATAAATATACCAAATATATCCAGCTTTCGATTCATAGCAGACAAAGCTCCTGAGATTGCAAAAGCAGCAGTACCAAGTATTTCCAGAATATTGAAGAGGTTCATTTCCATATAGGGAGCAAAGGTACTTTTTATTGCCTTAGATTAAAATTAACCTAAAGGAATTTTAGTTTTATGTAGGTTTATAGTAAAGCTCAAATTAACGTGTTTTTCCACTTGAGTCATAAATTAAATAAATCACAGAAACACTTAGTTTTTTAGCTAAAGTTGTTATTTTTGCCAGTAGAAAACATACTCGAAATGACTGATACAATTGAAAGAATAAAATGTTTGATAATAGGCTCCGGGCCAGCTGGATATTCCGCTGCGATTTATGCAGCCCGAGCCGATATGAAACCCGTGATGTACACTGGAATGGAACCTGGGGGACAATTAACAACCACAACTGAGGTCGATAATTTCCCTGGATATCCTGATGGGATAGATGGACCGACTATGATGGTAGATTTGCAAAAACAAGCCGAACGTTTTGGAACACAAGTTCGATTTGGAATGATTACAGAGGTTATATTTAGCAAAAAAGTAGGCGGAATTCACAAAGTTTTTATAGATAATTCCACCTGGGTTGAAGCAGAAACGGTAATTATTTCCACCGGTGCTACTGCTAAATATTTAGGTTTGCCAAGTGAGCAACGGCTAAGAGGTGGCGGAGTTTCTGCATGTGCAGTTTGCGATGGTTTTTTCTACAAAGGTCAGGACGTTGCAATTGTAGGTGCTGGAGATACTGCAGCCGAAGAAGCAACATATCTTGCAAATATTTGTAATAAGGTTACCATGTTGGTCAGGCGTGATAAAATGCGGGCTTCTAAAGCCATGCAGCATCGAGTGGCTAAAACAAAAAATATAGATTTGCGGTTCAATACGGAGATTGAAGAAGTTTTGGGACAACAAGTTGTTGAAGGTCTTAAAATGAAAAATAATAAAACAGGAATAAAAGAGGAAATTGAAATTACTGGTTTATTTATCGCTATAGGTCATAAACCAAATACCGAAATTTTCAAAGGTGAACTGGATATGGACGAAATGGGATATTTAATCACCAAAGGAAAAACTACAAAAACTAATCTTCCAGGGGTGTTTGCAGCTGGAGATGTTCAGGACAAAGAATATCGTCAAGCAGTTACAGCTGCTGGCACTGGCTGCATGGCAGCTTTGGATGCAGAGCGTTATTTAACTGTAGTAAAAGAGAAACTAGAAAAGGAAATAAATGTTTAATAATTTTATTAAAGATTTAAATAATAAAAGTCCCAATTATGGGACTTTTATCATTTAAATAAAATTTTCAGTTTAATTATCTGTTTTTACCTTTTTGGTTACGTTTCCATCTTCATCGACTTTGATTTTAACTTTCTCATCGTCAGTTTTTATCTTAACCTTATCACCAGGTTCTTTTACCCTCATTTCACTGTTCATATCTTTTCCATCATTCTTTGTTTCATTGGTATCCCTACATGAAATCAGCATGATACTAATAGTCATTAAAAACAATACAGATTTAAAAAATCGTTTCATAATTACTTGGTTTTATTGGTTATTTAAACTAAAGATAGCTTAATTAGAAATATTTAAAATGTAGTTTAACAAAATAAATAGATTTTTGTTAAACGGTTCCGTAATCCAAATTTTTCGGACCTTCCTTTATTTGATTGGATTCAATTTGATTTGAGAAATTCACTTTCTTAACACTATTTTCCTTTTTGTCTAAATTTAATTCAGTTAGCGAACAACATATACTTATTACTGCGAGAATGAGAATTTTGGCTAATGCAATCATTGCTAATTATTTTGAATATCTATACCGTCTTTATTTATCCGTAATTTATTATCCTTGTTATTATTGATATTTATGCCTTTCCCATTGATCCGAATTTTCAAATGATCTGTGGAATCTTCTCCTTCGAAATCTATGGTGCCCTTAAACTCATCTTCATTATCCCAGGAATCCTCATGATCGTCATTAAATTCTTCAATGGGACAATTTTCACAGGTGGTGCTATTTTCATTGATTTTCAGGAAATACTCTTCTTCTCCATAATTTAAAATATTGCCGTAGAAATCGGAGGAATTATTAAAATATTCAATATTTTTATCCGGATAAATAGTGGATCCAATTGGTAAATAGAGAATTACTCTAACTTTCTGATCTCTATATTTATTTGTTAAATCGGAGGTTAAAAATGCATCCAGAAATAATTTATTATCAGTGAAATTCGTATTATAATTGATGTTTTCAGCTCTAATTCGAGCATCCTTAGAATCACTTCCCATCGCAGATTTAATAATTTCGATTTTCCCAATGGAATCTCTGGTTGATTTTACCACCAATCTAACTTTGGTTGAATACATAACCTTGCGGTCATTTTTATCGAATTTAATTTTTACATCACTTTTATAGGTGTTGGAAGAATATTGAGGATTAGACTGCATAGCCAAAAAAAGTGTATCGCTGTTAGTGACCGGCAACACTTCGGTAGTAATCACTTCACCGTCAAAAGCACGTTGTGTAGCCTGTTGAATACCAATTACTGCCAAACCTATCATTGATAGTAACCAGAGGCCTAAAAGCACTAATTTGGCGGGTGTTCCTAAAGATTTTAATTTATTTACCAGAATTTTTAAACCCAAAATAAATAAGAAAAAGAAAGGAATACCTACCGCAAAGAATATAAGAAGGGAAATTAACCAAATTGGTGATCCAATTGCAGCCATTTCAATATAATCTGTCCAGGGAGCATCAAAATATCCAAAAATTCCCACTGTAAATAGTCCTATGAATAGTCCAATAAGAGTAGTCCCGGCAATAAGAAGTAGCAATATCCCGATTAGTTTTACAAAAATATTGAGTAAAAAAAGTATGGCAGCTCCAATTCCTGTTGCCGCTGAGGTTGCTCCGGATTTTGCCTGTTTTCCGAATTTATCATAATCCACGTTTTTCACTTTCCCTGTTACTTCATCGAGACCTTCTCTTATTTTTCGTTCGATATTTGTAATATTCACTGCTTCTCCACGCATGGAAAGTTTGTCTGCAGTTGTTTTTGCTTCAGGGACAAAGATCCATAGTGCAATATAAATAAGTATAAAAGCGCCACTGGAAGCAATGGTAAGGATGATCCAAAGTAATCTTACCCAAAGTGGTTGGATGGCTAAATAATGTCCTAAACCGGAGGAAACACCTCCTATATAGGAATGATCTGTATCCCGAAACCATTGCTTTCCTGAAGTTCGTGAATGTTTAAATTTAGGTTGGTCTTCAAAGATTTCTTCATCAACCATATAATCCTCTGGTTGACCCATGATCGTGATAATTTCTTCAACCTCCTCAGTTCCGATCACCTGCCTTTCATTTAGGATCTTTTCAGCAAATAATTCGGCAATCCTTGCCTCAATATCGGCTATTATCTCATCCTGACCTTGAGTATTAGTTAAAGAACTTTTAATCGCATCAATATAATGTAGCAATTTGGCATAAGCATCTTCATCAATATGAAAGAAAATGCCTGCAAGATTTATATTTACTGTCTTATTCATGATTCTTGTCTTTTTGGGTGGTTACTAAAGTTACTGCGGTTTGTAGTTCATTCCATGTTTTGGTGAGTTCTTTTAAAAATTCCTTTCCAGTATCGGTCAACCCGTAATATTTTCGTGGTGGTCCACCGGTGGACTCTTCCCAACGATAATTGAGTAATCCTTCATTTTTTAACCGGGTTAGGAGTGGGTAAATCGTTCCCTCTACCACCAGTAGTTTTGCGTTTTTAAGGGTGTCCAGAACTTCTGCTACATATGCATCTTTATCTCTTAAGACTGAAAGTATGCAGTACTCTAGAACGCCTTTACGCATTTGGGCCTTGGTGTTTTCAATCTTCATAGCCTTTGATTTTGTGTATTGTTAAACTCTTCATTTTTTGATTGTTTATTTCCAACTTTTGTTGGTGTAATGAAATTTATGGTTAAAGGGTATTTGTATAAATTTCCTTCACTTGCTTTAATGGTTGCAATTATAACCGATATAATATCAAGGATTAATAAAGCCAATAACAATAGACCTATAAATCCAATAAATAGCAGGATGGGAATTGTATTTGCCATATTGCCTATACTTATATATTCATCTGAAATGGAAAAGGAGTTATGTAGACTAAGTTCTATCCCCATAGATACTATTCCTGCGATTCCAATGCATATCAAGACGATAAAATAGAGGAATATGCTTATTTGAAAGTTAATGGCTTGCTTTCCATGTTCGTCTACAAAGGGATCCTGCTTTTTTACGGTCCACAAAATAAGCGGGAAAATAAAATTGCCAAAAGGAATAAAAAACTTTGAAAATGTAGACAGATGTATTAACGCTGCCATCGTTTTATCCGGATTTGTGGTTTGATCATTCATGATGATTTGATTTTCTTATGCAAATATATATCTTTAAGAAGGTATTATGCAAAACAAAGTACTATATTTTTTTACAAATTTTAAAATTTAACATTTCCTTATGTTTAAAATTTTGAATACTTTTATTAAAAACATTGTGCAACTATGAAAATCTCTCCGCGAAAACTCAATTCATTTCTACTTTTAAAATTACCTAGCGCATGGTTTTGTGGGGTAAGGGTGAAACATATTGACGATCAACGTTGTGAAACAAGCGTAACACACCGCTGGATCAATCAAAATCCTTTTAACTCTATGTATTTTGCTGTACAGGCAATGGCTGCCGAATTGAGTACTGGAGCGTTAGTGATTAGTTATATAAAAGACTGTGATAGAAAAATTTCCATGTTAGTGGCACAAAATAAAGCTGTTTTTTCAAAAAAAGCTAGAGGAAAAATAAGTTTTAAGTGTAATGATGGTCACTTAGTTTCTAAAGCGATTTCAAAAACTATTGAAACCGGAGAAAGCCAGACTTTCTGGATGAAATCCATTGGGATAAATGAGGATGGGGTGGAAGTTTCAGTTTTTGATTTTGAATGGACGGTTAAATTAAAATAATATATAAAGAAAATGAGCTGTTGAATAACTCCAAAGCTGTATTGTTATGTTTATTCAAAAAGATTTAGCAATAAAAATATGACTTCTGAGAATGTTAAAATAAGGGAATACTCCATTTGCTCCTAAAAATTTAAGTATATTTAGTAGCAATTAAAATTTAACTGCCTATTGATATAACCCCACTTTTTCAATCGAATTTAATAACAACCAAAATACGTATCAAATTATGGCGCGAGCAATGTTTGAATACACCAAAACAATACTTTATAAAGTAAGTTTTGATGCGGTTCTTTTCTGTAAAGAGGTGAAAAAAGCGATTCAAAGATTATTACCTCATGAGATAGAGGAATTAAAAATCTGGATTATTTCGCTTACAAGACAGAATCCTGAATTGAATTCTTGTCTAGTATTATTAAACTAAAAAATAAAAGTTGCCTTTTGGCAGCTTTTATTTTTTAGTTTTACTATTGTCAAGTGGACTGATTATTTTAACATTCTGAAAGGTGATAGCTCCTTTTATAACGCCTGCGATGGAACTTCTCAGAGCTTCAATGATTTGCATTTTCAATTCACTTTTATTAAAGATCAGACTAACTTCCCTTGCTGGAATGGGATCCTTGAACATTCCTAAATTTTTCTTTTGAATTTCATTGAGGTCTAGAGTGTGTAAATAAGGTAAAAGCGTCATTCCCAATCCTTCATTAGACAGTTTTATAAGGGTTTCAAAACTGCCACTTTCCAATTGAAAATGGTCCCCATCATAATTTCTGGAGGCTTTGCACAAATTGATAATTCCATTCTTGAAACAATGCCCATCTTCCAAAAGTAACATATCGTCAATATCAAGATCTTCAATCTCTATTTTGTCAGATTTTGTCAATCTGTGGTTCTCGGGGATATAAGGAACAAAAGGTTCATAATACAACACTTGTTCTTTAATATCTTCCAATTCCAAAGGGGTGGCAGCAATAGCCGCATCCAAATGTCCATCTTTTAAACGGTCAATAATAGTTTTGGTATTAAGCTCTTCAATTTTAAGTTTTACCTTGGGATATTTTTTTATAAAATTGTTGAGGAACATTGGCAATAAAGTAGGCATAATGGTAGGTATAACCCCTAATCTAAAGGTTCCTCCAATAAAGCCTTTTTGTTGATCTACGATGTCCTGAATACGGTCACTCTCATCAACAATATTCCTGGCTTGATTAACTATTTTTCGGCCAGTCTCGGTCAACTGTATAGGTTTTTTACTTCTGTCGAAAATCTGGATATCCAATTCATCCTCCAGTTTTTGGATTTGCATACTCAAAGTGGGCTGGGTAACAAAAACTTTTTGTGCTGCTTTAGTGAAATTTTGGTGCTCGGCAACTGCCAACACATATTTTAACTGTGTAATTGTCATAAAATGGGTTTTGAACTCTTACAAAAGTATCAATATTTTCTATTTAAAGTTTACTTTAATTTATATTTACTTATAGTTTAACGAAGGAGTAGAATATTGAACTTTAATGGAGATCCTGAGACTTTAAATTCAGCATCTTTCCATTGAGGCGGTCCATCTGGACTCATTTTGTTATTGGATACCCCATAAGACTCTAAAGGCTTGCCAGTGGGCTCAAAGTCCATTTGTCCATTGCCATTTTTATCGTAAAAACAAGAAATGGCATAGTCTCCCGGTGTAATGTTTTTAAAAGTAATTCTTGCAATACCATCTACAATTTCGCTTTTAGCATTGTATTTAGGTTTAGCCTTCATGAACGTCATTTCGGTGTAAAGTCCAAATATTATGGCTCCTTCATTAGATTCTAAATTTTTGACGCTTACCGTAATTGTAGTATTACTATTTGTTTGAGCTTGGAATTGCTGTGCTAAAAACAGGGAGATAAGTATGGCTATTGTTTTCATTTTTATTGGATTAATGTCATTTCAAAGGTAACATTCTTTAAGTTACCAGCCTTCTAGTCTTAAAAACCATGGCATGCTTAGATCCCTTTTGTACTTTTTAGACTCATATCCAAGAGCATTTTATTTAAATAATTATTATTAAGACTTGCCATAAAAGAACTGTTTGCATTTGCAAAAAGTACTTGCCAGTGTAAAATCACCTTAGTAGGGAGGAAATATTTTTACAACAATCCCCTTCCTTTAATTTCCAGATATTTATTGATGGCATTAATACTAAGGTCTTCTGGACGGGTGAGCAAGGTTTGGATACCATTTTGCTGTAATTTTTTTGCCATCAGTCTTTTTTCAAACGCAAATTCCTCAGCTATAGTTTGATGGGCAATCTCAGAAACCGATTTACTTTTCTCATGGATAATTTTATCCAATTCTGTGTTTTCAAAGAAAATGATCACCACGACATGCTTTTTGGAAAGGGCTATTAAAAAAGGAAGTTCCCTTTTCAAGGCATTCATGTGTTCAAAATTTGTATAAATCATTAGTAAACTTCGCTGTTTGATCTGTCGCTTCACAAGGGAATATAACAGTCCGAAATCTGTATCTAAAAACTGGGTATTAATATTATAAAGGCTTTCCAGCAATTTCTGCAAATTCGTTTTATTCGAACTAGCCGGAACCAGGTTGCCAGTTTGGTTTGAAAATGAGAGCATTCCCACTTTATCTTTTTTCTTTAAAGCCACATTTGAAAAAGCAAGGCAACTATTTATTGAATAATCCAGCAAACTTAAACCGTTAAAAGGCATTTTCATTACACGCCCTGTGTCGATAATGGAATATACAGGTTGTGCTTTTTCATCCTGAAACTGGTTTACCATTAAATTGGCATGTTTTGCGGTGGCTTTCCAGTTTATACTTCGGGTATCATCACCAGTAACATATTCTTTTATTTGTTCAAATTCCTGAGAATGGCCAATACGACGGATTCTTTTTAATCCATGTTGTCTGATTTTATTGTCTATGGCAAGAAAATCATATTGTTTCATTTGAATAAATGAAGGATAAACCTTTACACTTTGATCTTCATCATAGATTCTACGTTTTTTAACCAGTTTTAAGCTTGTGGAAACATACAGATTTAATTTGCCGAAATTGTATTCTCCACGTTTGACAGGGCGAACTGAGTATTCAAATTTGGACTTTCCATTGGCAAAGATTTCAATTTTTTTTAAAAAATCCCGCTTCTGAAACTGGATAGGTAGCTCATCGATTATTTCGATAAAAACTTTAAAAGTATACGCATTTTGAATCTGAATTGTAACAGGATTCTGATCAGAATTTGAGAGTTTTTCCGGAAGAATTCTTTTGGCTGATATTCCTTTTTTTGAAAAGAGAAGAATGGTATCCAAAATTATAAATAATACAAGCAGTATTGCTAAAATCCAAGCGAGAGCATATAGGAGTGGAATCCAATAGGAAAATAAGAAGATTACCGCGATGGCAAAAATCGCTGCAAAAACCCTTAGTTGAAAATAAATTGATTTGAAAAATCTGTTCACTTATCTTGGAATTTCAATGGTATTGGCGATGATATCTATAACATTTTCCTGGGTAATCCCTTCCATTTCTCTTTCTGGAGAGAGGATAACCCGGTGCGCCAATACAGGTACCAATACTTTTTTAATGTCCTCAGGAATTACAAAATCACGTCCCTGAATGGCAGCCATAGCCTTTGAAGCATTCAGTACAGCAATGGATGCGCGGGGAGAAGCTCCCAGATATAAATGTGGATGATTCCTGGTTTTGATCACGAGTTGTGCGATATAGTTCAGCAGTTTTTCTTCAACCAATACTTTTTGGATTTGGATTTGTAATTCCTGAAGTTTCTCGGGAGTTAAAACCGGAATGATATCAGCATCTGCCTTAGCGCCTTTTCTTTGATGATGGGATTGAAGGATTTGAATCTCCTCTTCCGGTCCTGGATAATCAACTTTAATTTTAAATAAAAACCGATCTAGTTGTGCCTCTGGCAATGCATAGGTTCCTTCCTGATCTATTGGATTTTGTGTTGCCATAACCATAAACGGTGGTTTCATGAGGTATCTATTCCCATCTATAGTAATTTGTCGTTCTTCCATCACCTCAAAAAGTGCAGCCTGGGTCTTAGCAGGGGCACGATTAATTTCATCAATTAGTACAATATTGGAAAAAATAGGTCCAGGCTTAAATTCAAATTCTGTTGTTTTTGGATTTAATACTGAAGTTCCTAAAACATCGCTCGGCATTAGATCCGGGGTGAATTGAATGCGACTGAAATCGGTTTTCAGAGTTTTTGCGAAAAGTTTTGCGGTTAAGGTCTTTGCTACCCCGGGAACTCCTTCAATTAAAACATGGCCATTTGCCAAAAATGCAGTAATTAAAAGTTCTATAAAATTCTCCTGACCAATAATAACTTTTGCCAATTGAGATTTTAAATCGGTTACGGCGATTTGCAAATCCTCCAGCGGAATGCGGTTATTAAAGTTTATTTCAGGATTTTCGGAAGTTTCATTATTCATTATAAAGGTTGTTTAAAAGATTGAATTACATTATTTAACTGTTGCAACTCATTTTTTGTGATCTCAGGTTTAATTGAAAGTTCATTTATTGTTTTGAAAAGGGCGTTGGTTTCAGAAATGCTGCGATCGCACTTGGAGGCAATTTCAATATAAAATGCATCATTTTTTATTGAAGTGTCGATCCTGTACTGGGTTCTAATATAATCATAAAAATGATCTATTTTTCTTAAGGTTAGGTCTTTGTATTTCTTTTGTTCCAAGTATAAATCAGCTATAGTTCCGGAATATTCATAGGTTTGATTTTTTAAAGGTTCAACCACGGGAATTGCGCGTTGTTTTCTTTTTCCTTCAAAAATTATGAACAAAACACTTCCAATAAGAGCAAAATAATAGGCCCATTTTAAAGCCCTGTTTTGCATTAGAATATAAAGTGGGGAAGTGTAAAATGCTTTTCCTGTCTTATAATAACGGTCCCAATAAACAATTTGGGAAGTTTCAATATAACCTAAAACAGCTTCGGCATAGTTGAAATTTGAATTTAAAAGCAGAAAGTAATTGCTGAATGCTTGTGGCATCGTGTGCATAAAAATGCTTCCTTTTCCAAAATCAGCTTTTATGAAATTGACATTTGTTCCCTCTGTTCCTTTAAAGGAACTCAATGCAGAAACTCCTAATACTTTGTTGTTCAAAGTGTCAATCTTACTGAAATAGACCAACGGAACTTCATGATCATATTTGTAAGGAACACCTTGCTTTAATTTTGAATTAACCAGATTTATGAAAGGCTGTGAGGAAAGATCGGTGCCGGGAAGTTTTATGGCTGTCTCAACCTTGAGCGTATCTAGTAAGTTTTGACTGAAGGAATTTGCTGAAAGAAATAAGGTGTTTCCATCATTCACCCATTTTAATAATTTTTTCAATTCGACATCGTCAAAACTCAATACATCATTTAAAAAGAAATAAGTACCCGGATGGTCATCATTTAAAAATTCAAAAGGAGGAACGCTGACTTTTTCAATATTGGTTGATGAGCTTTCTTTCCAGGATTCATAAAAAACAAAACTTCCTAATGCAATTTTATCAGATTCGAGGTAACTCGGATTCCAATTAACGGGTTCAGGTTCTGTAGCTTGAATAAAGGTTAGGAATAGAACCATTATTAATATTCCGCCAAAAGCTATTTTGAAACTTTTATTCATCCGGAATTATTTTTAAGGAAGCTTGAAGATTCAGAAAGTTGTTTTGAGTAAAATGAAAATCAGCTTCTGTTAATGAAAAACTTCCATACCAGATAAAATCATAGATCCGCATTACTTTTTTCATTTCAATCCGAAGTTTATCTGCTTTAATTTCAGTTAAATACTCTGAATTGGTTTTCTGAAATTCATAGGTAATTAGTTTTTTTTGATTTAATTGCCGAAGAAGTTGTAGGTAATAATAACGAACCGCTAATCGATAATCTTCATTATTAATAGCACCTTCAATCAGTTCTCCGATATTCTCAGATCGCACAATATTTTCTTCATTATTTAAAAACACCTGTGGAGCGTCCTGTGCTTTCCATAAAAATTTTGCAGGAACTAGCCTTATAAAAAGCCAGATTATCAATCCAATAAATGCACCCAGGAGGAGATATGGCAGAATCTTAAGTAAAACAGCAACGAAGTCATAAGCTTTGTAATCTCCAAATAACCAATCTGTAAATTGATGATATCGCGTATTTAGCCATCGCTTAGCCCTGGTCCACCAACTATCATTTTTAACTGTTCTTAAATAATCAAAAGCAGGATCCTTTTGTAGATTGCATATTTTATCTTCATTAAATTCGATTGGGATCAAGCTTGTGGTTTTATCATATTGCAACTGTTTTTTATTCAGGGAAGTTGAATCCTGCGCCGTAACCGCATAAGAGCAGAATATAATAAAACCGAACAAAAGCCAGGAGAACCTCATATCATTTAATCTCCTAATTTATCAATAGTTTCATAAGTGCCCGTAAGGTTTTTATGTTCATTTAAGTTGAAATAAATAAAAGCAAGTGCAATAACGAAGATGGAGGAGAGCAAATATTGAATGACTGATGAGATAACGTTGAGCATGATAAAAACCCAATCGGAATAGGAGACAGGATCAACTGAAGAGCCTTCTTGAACAACGGCAAACATTTTCACAAAAGTGTATATTATAAGTGGAAGCTGGAAAACCAATCCAATTACATATACAAGCAGCCAAATTACCACCAAGGAGAAAAATGTTGTCCACCAGTGATCTTTAACCATTGAAAAGGAATAATAAATTGAATCGCCCAAGCTCAATTTGCTAAATACCAAAACCGTTGCCACCATGCTAAGAGGCACCATTAGGTAAATTCCAGGGACTATAAATAATATTAGTCCGGCAAATACAATAACAGCGGAAATGATAAAAGCCATAAACAGTTTTCCCAAATCATCCTGAGCCCCGGTTTTGATTTCAGATTCATCCACAATGCCATTATTTTCAATATATGATTTAATATAATGAAGAATTGTGCCGTAAAGCGAAGCATAAAATAATAATAAAGTAACTGCCATTATAAAGACAGAAATAAGAAATTCTTCAGAATTACCTTCAATTGCCGCTAGTGGACTTCCCGCGACGGTATATGTGTAATAGGCTAACGCCACAACCAATAATATGAGAGTGGGCACAACGACCTGTGTTATACTTTTGATTAGAGCCTTGTAATTTTCTCTAAGAAATTTAAAGGTTACACTAATTATTTCCCCTAGTTCCCGTTGTTTTTTAAATTGAATGTAATCTTTTTGCATGCTTTAATTTTAGCTTATTTAAATATAATGGATAATACACATAATAAAACAATATGATCAATAAAGAAAAGCCTATTATAAATATGGCCAACCAATCCGGCATATTGGTATGACGCGTTACAAAACCCTCAAGAAATCCAGCAACTATAAAAAAAGGAATAGTGCTTATCACTATTTTTAATCCATTTTTAATTCCTTGCACGAAAGAAGTTAATCGCGTATAAGTTTGTGGGAATAAAATACTTTTGCCAACCACCAATCCGGCGCATCCGGCAATTATTATTACAGAGATTTCAATTGTACCGTGAATCCAGATTGTCCTGGCCGATTCCCATAGCATTCCATTTTGATAAAAAAAGTATTGAAAAGAACCCAACATTATCGCATTTTGCATTAAAACCACTGCAGTCCCCAATCCAGCAAAAATTCCCATGGTGTACGCCATAAGAGCAACCCGAATGTTGTTTATAGTGATCCCCAGGAACATATCCAGTTGCCCCATTTCTTTATAAACTGCCATTGGATCATTTTTTTCGATATTTTCCAGGGTCATATTTATATAAGAATCCCCTAAAATTGCTCTGACGAAAGAACTGTCGCTGGATGCAGAAAAAGCGCCTACTGCTATGAATAATGCGGAAATCAGGAAGCTCAGAAGCAATTGTTTCTGAAAATTATAAAACATTTGAGGAAAGTCATTGGAATAGAACCTCCAAAATGCATTTCCCGGTTCTTTTTTATTGGTGTAGATCTTTTGGTGAGCCGATGCTGCCAATTCATTTAAATACCTGGCAGTATTGCTTCCGGGATAAAAGGTTTTTGCATAGCTTAGATCGTCAGTAACCTCGAGATAAAGCGCAGAAATAATGGCAGGTGAAATCGATTTTTTATTGCGTAGTTCCTTTTCGAATTTCAACCAATTTTCCTTATTTTGCTTGACGAAAGCAGCCTCTCGCATAGGTAATATATATTTGTACCAAAGAAACGTATTAAATGGATGAATTTCAAATAGAAACTGCTCAAAATATAGGAATACATCAAAATGTTGCAGGAATAGGGGATAGAATTTTGGCCTTTTTGTTGGATATTTTAATTATTATTGGCTATGCTATTCTCGCATCTTTTGCCATTGATGGGTTGGGAATGGAAAAAGGGGAGCTATGGGCCTATTATTTGGTTATAGGCTTGCCAATTTTTTTATACTATTTGCTCTGGGAAATTTTTAATAACGGACAAAGCCCTGGAAAAGTTGCTCTTGAAATTAGAGTTGTTAAACTTGATGGTTCCCGGCCAAGATTTACCCAATATTTAATAAGATGGTTACTCAGGTTAATAGACATTAGTCTGAGCAGTGGAAGTATAGCTGTAGTTACGGTCTTGCTAAACGGAAAAGGTCAGCGTTTGGGAGATCTTGCCGCAGGAACTACTGTAATAACTGAAAAAAAACAAGTTAATATTTCTCATACCTTGTTGATGGATGTTAAGGATAATTATATGCCGCATTATCCGCAGGTTACCCTATTAAAGGATTTAGACATCCAAAACATTAAGAACGTCTATGAAAATGCCAAAATACAGGGAAACCATAGGGTGATAATAAGGCTTTCTGATAAAATCTCTAAAATTTTAGAGGTGCATCCCGAAGAACTCCCTGCAGAATTTGTTCAAACGGTACTTAAAGATTATAGTTATTATACTCAGCAATAAGAATTGTAACTAATAAGTTTGGAATTGTAAATATATTAAACTGTGTGAGTCTTTATGCTTTTAGTGCCTTGATGACAAAAAAGCAATTTCGTATTTTTTGGACACTAAGGCTCTAAGACTCATAGTTGCACAAAAAAAATATTCACTTGAACTATAAGTACTTCAAACTTTAGGCACTTCAAATATTTATTTTGAGAACTATTCTATAATTTCAACCTTCATTCTAATATTGAGCAAAGGCCATTCCCCTTCTCCAACCCTCTGATTGGCTATGGTGTCCACGACATCCATTCCTTTTATAACCTGCCCAAATACTGTGTGATCATTATCCAGATGATGGGCTCCATTTTGACTCTGTACAATATAAAATTCGAAAGGGGAGGAGGCTTTACTCACATTTTGCTCCGCATACTTAGCTGCTGCAAAAGCACCACGGGTATGCCAGTGTCCAGCATCAAATTCACTAGGAATTAAATATGCTCCAATCTTATTCCTTTTATCACTAGTCTCCCGATTGTCTGAATTTCCTCCCTGAATTACAAATCCCTTCGCCACTCTATGAAAATAGGTCCCATCAAAATAACCTCGTTTGGTTAAATAAATGAAATTTGCACGGTGTAAAGGCGTATCATTAAAAAGTTGGACCTCGATATCTCCAAAACTTGTAATAATTTTGACCTGGTTTTCTGGATTATCCTTTCCAAATTGAGTTAAAAAAGGGATTAATTCTTCCTGGGCTAAAACCGGATAATCACTCACTTTTAATTCACTTTTATCTTTAATGCTATCTTCCTTTACTTCAATTTTCAGAGTGTCTTTTTCTTGTTTTTCAGTGTTTACCGGAGTATTAATATTAATATTTGTCGATTTTTCCTTATCTTCACAACTTGCGAAAATTAGAAATAATAGACTTAGAACTATTGATAGCTGTCGTATCATGGATTTCAATGAATTTAAATATAAGATCTCAAATTTAAAAAATTTAAAACTTCCCGGGGAGAAAGCACAACATAAATTAGCTCCAAGTATTCGAATTAAGGAATTGGAAAAATTGAACCTCGAAAATAAAAACCCAAATAAGGCTGGGGTAATGGTGGTTTTTTACCCGGATAAATCAGACAACACTAGTTTTCTTTTGATTTTGAGAAAGACCTACAAGGGAGTACATTCCAACCAGGTTGGCTTTCCCGGGGGACGTCTGGAAATCTTCGACAAAAATCTAAAACATACTGCATTAAGGGAAACAGAAGAAGAAGTTGGTATTGCAAAATCGGATGTTGAGGTCTTGAAAAGATTGACGAAACTATATATTCCCCCAAGTAATTTCTGGGTTTATCCTTATGTTGGTTTGCTTTATAAAACGCCGAATCTGGTTCCTCAGAAATCTGAAGTTGAAAAAATTCTGGAAATTGATATCGATGAATTTTTGGATGAAAATAGTTTGATCAAACAAAAACTCAGCACCTCTTATGCAAGCAATATTGAAGTTCCCGCCTTTTCATTAAATGGACAGGTAGTTTGGGGAGCCACGGCTATGATGCTAAGTGAACTAAAAGAATTGCTCAGAGAAATTTTATAGTTGGAATAACTACCTTTGGAGTTTTTTTAAAATCAAATTAAAAAAGAACACCAAAATAATCAACAAATTTATGAGATGGTTTAAAAGAAACCCGTTTGGACATATTCTTTTTTTAAAAAAGTGGCTCATTCGCATTTTTGCTTTAATAAGTCACCAGCGTTATTGCGGTTTTAATGATTTGAGAATTGAAGGTTCTGAAATCATTAAAAATCTTCCTGATGCTAATGTTCTTTTTGTTTCCAATCATCAAACATATTTTGCAGATGTAGTGGCTATGTTCCACGTATTTAATGCCAGTTTGAGCGGAAGGGTGGATTCCATAAAAAATATAGGCTATATCTGGCAACCAAAAATGAATGTTTACTACGTAGCAGCCAAAGAAACCATGCAAGCAGGACTCTTAACGAGGATAATGGCTTATGCAGGTGCTATTACAGTAGAAAGAACCTGGAGGGACAAAGGAAAGGACGTAAAACGCGAAGTGAAATTAAGTGATACAGAAAATATTGGGGTTGCATTAAAAGATGGTTGGGTAATAACTTTTCCCCAAGGAACCACAAAACCCTTTAAACCAATCAGGAAAGGCACAGCGCATATTATCAAACAATATAAACCAATAGTAATTCCTGTAGTGATTGATGGGTTTAGACGTTCTTTTGATAAAAAAGGTTTTCGGATAAAGAAGCGCGGAATCCTTCAAAGCTTTCAAATTAAACCAGCATTGGAAATTGATTATGAAAATGAAACTATCGAGGAAATTGTAAAAAAGTTGGAATATGCTATTGAGCAGCATTCTTCCTTTTTAAAGGTTATCTCACAGGAAGAAATTGACGATATGGAGAAATTGAACGAAAAAAGGAAATGGGAATATTAAAATAGATTTAAGATTTAAGACACAAGATTTAAAAGGTTAGAAGTGCGAGTTGGGAAGTACGAAGTTCAGGAAAACGAATTTCAAAAGGTTAACTATCCATTTTTGCTGCTTTCTGCATCTCCCTGACGGTTTGCGTACTTCCGTCATGACTCCATCCAGGAGGTCCAAAAACATACATGAATTTATGTTTCCAGTTTTTGGTTTTTTTGGTATCTTCCCATATATTATGATATTCATGGGTTAGGATCACCCATAAATTGTATGAATTAGGCGGTGTAGAAACTCCATATTCAATATCAATTGAAGAATCCATTTCCTTCCAGGTACCAAAAATCCGATCAAAAATATTTAAAAAACCTCCGTGGTTTTTATCCATGTATTCCAGGTTCTTCGCATGATGCACCTGATGCATTGTATGAGTATTCAGAAAATTCTCGATAAATCCCATTTTAGGAATATATTTAGTGTGCAGCTGAAATTGCCATAAGGCTTCAATTCCCAGGCAAACTACTAGCATTTCAGGCGGAAAACCGATAATTACTATCCACATATAAAAAAATGGTTTGTAAAGTATTGTGAACCATCCATTTCGAACCGCAGTTCCTAGATTAAAATTATCAGATGAATGATGCACTATATGAGCTGCCCAAAAAAACCGGATCATATGGTTTTCACGATGGAACCAATAGTAGGTGAAATCGTCTAATAGCATACATATAATCCATAAATACCAAGCATATCCGAAGGATTCCCATCCCATAATATTTGTCCTAACCCCTTCTACAACAGGATTAAAAAGTTCATACACAAAGTTAAATATAAGAATTATAGATACGGTTTTTATCAAGGCGGCGATTACTGCGGATCCAATTCCCATAGACAGGCTTGAAAGTAGGTCTTTCCACTTATATAAATCTTTGTTCTCGTGGGTTTTACTGTAAGTTAATTCTAATAGGATAAGACCTAAAAAAACTGGCACTCCATAAACCAGTGGGTTTGTGAATTCCATTTTTATGAATTTTATTAATTGGGGATAAAATTATTTTTTTGCAAAAGTAAAGAATATTTAGGATTTTAAAAAATTACCGGTTTAAATCCTTAACTACAGACCAATCCAGTATATTATTACCAGATTAAACTTCCAGTTTTTTAAGATCTTTATAATTTTTATGAAGTTTTTTGAGTAATATTCCATAAAGTAAGCGATAAAAAAGCCAGATGAGCCCTAAAAACAAGGTTAAAACTATAATTCCAACACCTATAAACTTGATCCAATCTAAAGTGTCAAAACTATATTTTGTAAGCGATTCATCTTGAGAATTTATGTGGAGATAAATCATATAACTAAATACACTTATAGCTGTCAACCCATTGTAAATAAGCACGTAAGCTATATAATATTTTACTGTTTTCCGGGTTTTTAGAATATTTTTCATCAAAGTGGCGGCAGCATCTGTAGATGATATCTTTTGGTAATTTCGGTAAAACAGAAATATAAAAAAGAAAGTCATTGCATAACCTATAATAAAAAGGTATTGAGTGAACTCTGTCAGATTATATTTTTCCAGTTCATCCCAATAATCATCACCGGTAAACACAATACTTAAAAAAGTACTGATAAAAAGTTCTAGTACACTAATAATAAATATCCACTTAACTATAGAAGAAGATTTTTTCCATAGCATATTATAAATCTGTTCATAACTGAGCTTAGGATATTTTGCATCCTGCTTTTTCCAGTCTTTTTTTAAAAATTCCAGTTCATCCATAGAAGCTTACGGATTTAAAATGTTTCTTAATTTTTTCTTTACTCTGTTCATCTTCACGCGTGCATTTACCTCACTAATTCCAAGGGTTTCCGAAATATCTCTATAATTTTTATCCTCCAGATATAAAAAAACAAGTGCTTTGTCAATATCATTTAATTCCTTTACGGCATTGTACAACAATGTTAGTTGCTGTTCGGTTTCATCATTGTATTCTTCAGCCTTGATCCTGAAGTGAACAGTATCGTAATCCTGGGTTTGAATTCCCCTTTTTTTCTTACGGTATAAGGTAATTGCAGTATTTAAAGCTACCCTGTACATCCAGGTACTAAATTTGGAATCTCCCCTAAATTTTGGATAAGCTTTCCAAAGTTGAATGGTTATTTCCTGAAATAAATCATTATGAGAAGCTTGATCGTTCGTGTAAATGCGACATATTTTGTGCACTATATTCTGGTCTTTTTCCAAATTGGTCACAAACTGATGTTCTAGCGCTTTATCCACAAAAATTTGTTAATAAAAGATTAGTGTTCCTTTTTGTAATAATGTTACAAAGGTGCAAAAAATATGATCTCAGAATTGCTTATATTTAGTATGTTTTGATTCAAGAGTGTTTTATATGAACTCTTAAGAAGCTTTAATTCCTCCGATTAATTTAAGAATTAACTAAGTAAACATGAACATACCTAAAACTGATATACCACGTGTAGTTATTATAGGTGGTGGATTTGCCGGAATGGCTCTCGCTACAAAACTATTAAAAAATAAGATTCAGGTTGTATTATTAGATCAACATAATTATCACACCTTTCAACCATTGTTATATCAGGTGTCCACAGCAGGCCTTGAACCGGATGCTATTGCTTATCCTTTGCGAAAAATAACACGAAGCAGTCCACGAGGTTTTTTTAGATTAGCAGAGGTAAAAGCTATTGATCCCGAAAAAAAATACATTTCCAGTAATATTGGAGATTTATCATATGATTATTTAGTGATAGCCACCGGATCTAAAACCAATTTCTTCGGAAACAAAAGCTTCGAAGAAAATTCTATGCAGATGAAAACTATTCCACATGCATTGAACATTCGGAGTTTGATTTTAGAGAACCTGGAACAGGCCGTTATTACTGATGACCCTGAAGAGAGAAAAGCCTTAATGAATTTTGTTTTGGCAGGAGCGGGTCCTACTGGGGTGGAATTAAGTGGCGCCATTGCCGAATTGCGAAATCAGATTTTGCCTAAGGATTATCCGGATCTTGATGCTGACCAAATGCAAATTCATCTGATAGAGGGAATGGGAAGAGTATTACCACCAATGAGTGAACATGCTTCAGAAAAAGCAGAAAAATTTCTGAAAGAATTGGGTGTACAAATCCACCTGAATACTCAAGTGAAATCCTATGACGGGAAAGAGGTAATCACAAATACAGATTTATCACTTAAAACTTCTACGTTTATCTGGAGTGCGGGAGTTACCGGTGCTCCAGTTAATGGATTAAATGTTTCTGCCCTGATTGAAAAAGCCAATCGGTATAAGGTTAATGTTTTTAATCAGGTTAATGGGTATGAAAACATTTTCGCCATTGGGGACATTGCAATAATGTCTACTGATGATTTTCCGAAGGGACATCCTATGGTTGCTCAGCCCGCTATTCAGCAAGGAAAGCATTTGGCTAAAAACCTGGTTAGGATTATAAAATCTGAAAAAATGCTGCCATTTAAATACAGGGACAAGGGAACTATGGCCACTGTAGGTAGAAATCGTGCTGTTGTTGATATGGGTAAACTGAAATTTGGAGGATTTTTCGCCTGGTATGTTTGGATGTTCGTGCATTTATGGTTTTTGGTAGGCTTTAGAAACAGGGCTGTAACTTTCATTGATTGGGTTTATAATTATATTAATTACGACAAAGGTGCAAGGCTAATTATACGCCCCTTTAAGAAGTTTAAGAAAACTATGGGAAGTGTCGAGGTAACGGAATAAAGAAGTTGCCGAAAAACTAAACAAACTTGAATCGTCAATACTAAATCACTAAATTATCACAGCATTACAACAATCAAAGTATCATAATATCACAGCATCACTTCATCCCTATAAATTTACAGTTCGGTTGTTTTTTTATGAAGTTGTTATTGGTTGTGACAATTTTGTAGCATAATTCCAACCAACTGTGAAATTGCAACTTTTAATATTTTTACTATTTTTCTCTATGGGATTACACTCACAAACAACTGTTTCCGGAAAGGTGTTGGATGGAAGGGGAACCCTGTTTCGGGAGCTAATGTGTTTCTGAACGGCACTTATGATGGAGGAACTTATTTACCAGTGAAGGAAGAAATTATCTTTTAGAAACCACTGTGGATGTACTTGAAAATGAGTTGACACCACAACAATTTTCTAGGGTAAGCAGAAGATTTTTTATTAATATTCACGCTATCAAAGATATTATTACATACAGCAATTCAAGACTAAAAATAATTATTAGCAACTATAGGGAACAAGAAATCATTGTATCCAGAGAACGAGTAAAAGATTTTAAAGAATGGTTAGAATAAGACTGTAATTATCCTTCTAATTCCATAAAATGGAATGAATATTTTCCAGAAAAAATCGCCTTCTAATAACAAAAAAAAGCAGCCTTAGGCTGCTTTTTTATCAACAATAAATTTTTTGAATTATTATTTTATTGTACCACATCCAACTCTTGATCCGGCAGCACCAGAGGGTTGAGAAGTGAAATCATCTACGCCGTCATGAATAACAACCGATTTTTCTAAAATATCTTTATTTGAATCGTCACAGCCAATACACCATTTATCAGTTGTCATAGTGATTGTTCCGTGCCCATTGGCATCTACTTTAAAGTTACCTATGTCTCCTGCATGGTAACCTTGAGAATCGCCCCATTTACCATGATTCTCATGTGTTGGATTCCAATGTCCTCCTGCAGAAGATCCATCACTTGCAGAACAATCTGCATTTTCGTGTATGTGGATGGCATGCATTCCTTCAGCTAGACCATCAATAATAGCAGTCATTGTCACTTCACCATTTTCTTGAGTAAAAACAACATTCCCAGAAAGTTTACTGTCGCTTTTAGGTTCTAAAGTTACAGTGGCTTTTTTTACTTCATTAGGTGTTTCCTTAATCATTTCAGTATCCCAAACTTTTTCTATATTCTCTTCTTTTTTTTCGTTTTTACATCCTACAAGTGCTAAAGTTGCACAAAATAAAAGTGTTAAGCTGATACGTTTCATAGTTAGATTGTTTTAATTTTTATATTAACCATCTAAATTATAAGTAATATGGCAGTTAACCAAAAAATTAAGGATTGCTTAACAAAGTATTAATTTTTGAAGAAATATTCTTTGTTTCAATCCTGATATCCATTTAAGTATGGAATGTCTCGTTCTGTAAGCAAAATATTTAAGAAATATTTAATTCAGGAACAGCTATTTCCAATTTCTTATGACTAATTGTAGCTACTACCTCACTTATCTCTCCAAGGTATTCACCATCAATTTGAAAAGAGACAGGATTTTTACAATTTATACGGGCATAATTTGTAGAAATAATTTCTGCAAATTCCGGATCCAGAATACTTTGATCATTCATAGTCTTAAAAATTTCAACCAAATTGAAATTTTTAAATATAATCAGTTCAAATATGCCGTCGTTTAATATTCCAGAGGGATTTATATTTGCACCAGTACCAAATTTTTTTGCGTTGGCAATAGCTAATAAAACCCCCTCCTGAACAATTTGTTTTCCATTTGCTTCAATTTCGAATTGGAAAGGGTAATCAAATTTTATCAAAGTTGGTATTGAATGAAGTAGATAGCCCAATTTACCCCTTATAGTAGAATTTTGGGAATTTCTAATCAATTCTGCATTGAGACCAAAATCGGAGATATGTAAACAAATACGATCATTTATTTGGAGGGTGTCCATTTTGTATAGGGAATCACCCAAAGCCACCTCCAATTGTTCATGTAGTTTTTCAGGAAGATTTAAATTAAGCGCCAATCCGTTTGAGGAACCAGCGGGTAAAATCCCTATTGGGATGTCGTAGTTTTTCAAAACTTCTGCTACCAGATGGACTGTTCCATCACCTCCCGCAACCAAAATACGGTCAGGTTGAAATTCATTGATTTTTTTTACAATATTATCCTGATCATTATCTCCTGAGGTTTGATAAATTTCTAGTGTATAATTTCTTGTGTTAATTTCGGCCTTTACCGCTTCAATCAGTTTACTTTTGTCGTTACCACCCGAAAAGGGATTTTGTACCAACAAAATTTGACTTTTAATTTTCATAAGATTATATTCTTGATAAAAATAAGTATTTTGGTAGGAACCTTTCGTTAACAAAAACTAAATTGGTAAAATTAGACTTAAAATTATATCGCGGCTACATAAATGATCAGGAACTAATTGTTTTTGGCCACGTTTTTAAATCCTGGGCACCGGATAAATACCGCATGGATAGAGGTGGAATAAGACATGCCTTTTCGATTATACATATGTTTAACATTTCCCCTATTCCAAATATCCGTGTTAGACTGGAATTTAAAGGAACTATTGTTGAAACTAAGACCTTAGATGATGGTTATTTTAGATTTAATATTCCATTTAATAAGGAACTGGAAAGTGGGTGGCATGATTATATAATTACGTGTAAAATCAATGATTTCGGAATTATTGAAATAGGGGAGGTTCTTAAACCCTTTAAAAGTAAATATGGGATTATATCTGATATTGATGATACAATTCTTGTTTCGAGCAGCAATAATTTTTTTAAAAAAATGTATATCATTTTGCTAAAAAACATCAATAAACGCAAGGTGTTTAATGATGTTGTTCCACATTACATGGCATTGAGTACTTATGGTCAGCAAGATAAAAAGGGATCTAACTCCTTTTTTTATGTCTCCAGCAGCGAGTGGAACTTATATAGTTTTATAAATGATTTTGCTCAAATACATAATCTGCCAAAGGGAGTTATAAAGCTTAAGAAAATCAGGACCGGAATAATTGATCTTTTATTTTCCGGAAGTGGAAGCCACGATCATAAATTTGAAAAGATCAAGGATATTATTTCATTTTATCCCAACCTACAATACATTTTGTTAGGTGATGATTCTCAAAGAGATCCAGATATCTATGAACGGATTTGTAAAATTTTCCCATCCAATGTGAAAGCTGTTTATATCCGTCATACCGCAAAAAATAAAGTAAATAAAACAAGAAAAATACTTGATAATCTGGAAGATTTAGGTGTTGCAACCTGTTATTTTAAGCATAGTGAAAAGGCCATTAAGCATTCAAAAGAAATCGGGATCATTTAGGAAATTGTAGCCAAAATTTAATTTAGAAGTTGTAAAAAAAATATAAATTTTATCTCAAGGGTGAAAAAAAGTAGATTTAATAAATATTAAATTCGATATTAAAGATCAGGAATCTTTAATAGTTTTCAATTCATATTTTGCCGAACCTCTTGACTAATCGTCAATTTTTACCCAAATATTACCATTTTGGTGGGACGCCACGGCTTTTTCAATAAACTTCATTCCTCTTAGTCCGTCTTTCATTGTTGGGAATTCGCCCGGATGGTATTTCTCCTTTTTAATTGCTTTTGCAACTCCATTATAAATATTTCCCATAGAGTCAAAGATCCCTTCGGGATGTCCGGGAGGAAGTTTTGTGCCATTAAGAGATAATTCACTATTATATGAATTTCCTGGTTTTAATATCCTTAAGGGCTCACCATCCTGAAGTAGGTATAGATAATTAGGATTTTCCTGTTCCCATTTTAAACTTGCCTTCTCACCATAGATTGCGACAGTAAAATTATTTTCTTCTCCTGTAGCAATCTGGCTTGTCCTAAGAACTCCTTTTACATATTCAGAAAAACGAAGCAAAACAGTTCCGTCTATATCCATAAGATTATCCTCATACAAATAGTTTAGATCTGCCAATATTTCTTCCACCTCCATCCCGCTTACATATTCTATCATTTCAAAAGCGTGGGTGCCAATATCGCCAACACAGCAGCTAATTCCTGATTTTTTTGGATCCAATCTCCAGGTGTTGGTTCGTTTTTCTGAATCGTGAATAATTGGGTTTATCCAACCCTGATAGTACTGCACATCTATCTTCTGAATTTTCCCTATCACCCCATTTGCGATCATTTCCTTCATTTGACGGATCATTGGATATCCAGTGTAGGTATAAGTAACAGCAAAAATTGTTTTTGATTTTTTTAAAATTTCTTCCAGGATTTTCGCTTCCTCATAGCTTGTCGTCATAGGTTTTTCGCAAATCACATGAAATCCGTTTTCCAATAGTTTTTTCGCCATTGGGAAATGAAGGAAGTTAGGGGTAAGTATTGAAACCACTTGCATACGTTCTCCTTTTGGCAATGCGTTCTCCTGCGCGATGAGGTTGTCAAAATCCCGGTAAACTCTATCAGTTTTTAATCCGATGTTTTTAGCAAAAGATTTATTCTCTTCAAAGTCCGGATTAAATACCCCTCCAACTAATTCAAATTGATCGAACATTGTTGAAGCTACACGATGTAACACTCCAATAAGCGAATCTCCACCGCCTCCCAGTATTCCCAGTCTTATCTTTGCACTCATAAAAATTTATTTATTTATTTTTTTCGTAATTGCTTTTCTTATTTGAATAACAGGTAAATTATAAATCAATTGCATCACAAAGTATACTTTGTCTACTTAAATGGCTTCTTATAACCAATTCAGCAGTATAAGAATTAAGGACTAGAAAAAACAGATTTTAGACTAGTTTTTTCTAATATATAATTTCTTAATATGAAAGGAATTTTAAAGTTATGAGCGACAGCCTTTAGCAAATAAGATATTCCCAAATCTGAGTATTATATTATGGAAATCCTGTTAGCAAAACTTTGAGAAACTTAATTATTCAGATGAATTTTCATTAATTTAACTTGCTTCCTTCAGCTATTAGGAGATTTTTAGTCGCCATTATTCCTTCTTCGGCTGTAAGTTGTTCGCCTTCATATTCAACACCTATAAATCCTGTATATCCGGCATCCTTCACAATTTTAAGAATTTTTGAAAACTCCATGATAGTTTCCTGACCTTGATCATCAAAATTATAAGATTTTGCGCTTACCGCTTTTGCGTAAGGCATCATTTCTTCAATACCCTGATATCTTGGGTACTCTTTAATACATTTTGCACCCCAGCGTTCTCCACCTTCACGCTCCAGGCAAAAATTCCCAAAATCAGGAAGCGTTCCAACATTGGGGAGATTTACACCTTTCATCACTTCTGTTAGAAGTTTTGCATTGGAGGATAGATATCCGTGGTTTTCTACCAAAACATTAATCCCTTTTGTTGAGGCGTATTCACCTAATTTTTTAAGACCCTCAATTGAATTATTTTTCCAAATTTCCTGATCATTACTACCAAAAAGATTTACCCTGATTGCATGGCATCCTAAAAACTGAGCTGCATCCACCCATTTTTTATGATTTTCCACCGCCTGGTCTCTGTCTTTTTCCTCTGAAGTGGCAAGATCTCCTTCATTATCGACCATTATTAATACATTCTTTACATTATATCTTTCACTCCTCACTTTTAAGGAATCCAATAAGTTTTTCATTGCAACTTCTGGAGTTTCACCCTTCTCAAGTATTGGAGTGTATAATTGGCTAACATATTCAATTCCTTGAAAACCTAACTCATTGGCTTTTTTAGCAAAATCCATCGGATCCATCTCTCCTGCATGAATGGGTTTGCTCAGCGACCATTGAGCTAATGAAAGTTTGAAAAAAGGTTCTTGATTTGAGTTTTCAACTTTAGCAGTTTCATCTTTAGACTCTTTTTCCTTTTGGTTTTTACAGGAAATCAAACCAGTAAAAAAAATTAAAACAATTATAAAAGTGGATGATCTAACTAGGTAGTTTTTCATATAAATGGAATTAAAAGATTTTCCGTAAAAATACACATTGGTTTTAAAAGTTAAAAATAGTCTTTTTTTTTAAAGATTTGAAATGCTTGGCATAAATTGATATATTTGGTCCTATTCGATAATAAAATAATAAAAAATAATTATACTGTGAGCAATATTTTGGAAAAGGACACCTTTGATGCTATTGTAGTAGGTACGGGAATAAGTGGTGGATGGGCAGCCAAAGAATTATGTGAAAAAGGATTTAAAACTCTTGTTTTGGAAAGGGGGCGAATGATAAAACATGTAGAGGATTATCCGACAATGAATGATGACCCCTGGGATTATAAATTTAAAGGAGATGTTCCCCGAGAAGAGGCTAAAAACCAATTAAAACAAGCCAGAACTGGCTATACTGTTAATGAAGCATCTAAACATTGGTTTGTAGATGACCTTAAACATCCATATAACGAAACAAAACGATTTGATTGGATGCGTGGATATCACGTTGGTGGGAGATCAATAATGTGGGGACGTCACAGTTATCGTTTAAGTGATTTGGATTTTGAAGCAAATAAAAAAGATGGTATCGCGGTAGATTGGCCGGTACGATATAAAGATGTAGCGCCATGGTATGATTATGTTGAATCTTTCATTGGGGTAAGTGGCGAAAATTTGGGACTACCACAATTACCGGATGGTAAATTTCTTCCAATGATGGAATTGAATTGTGTGGAAGATCATCTTAAAAAGAATATGGCTGAGAATTTTACCGACAGGGTACTAACGGCCGGTCGCGTAGCACACATTACTAATAACGAGCCATTTGAGGGGCGTGCACCTTGCCAATATAGGAATCGTTGTATAAGAGGTTGTCCTTATGGAGCATATTTCAGCAGTAATTCTTCTACATTACCCGCTGCAGAACGTACTGGCAATATGAGCCTGCGTCCCAATTCAATTGTGAGTGAAGTAGTTTATGATGCTAAAACTAAAAAAGCTACCGGGGTTAAAGTCATTGATGTTGACACCAAGGAAGTTCATGAATTCAAAGCGAATGTTATTTTCTTGTGTGCCTCCACAATTGCATCTGCCAGTATTTTGATGCAATCCAAATCAGACAGATTCCCTAATGGATTGGGAAATGATAGTGGAGAACTCGGTCATAATTTAATGGACCATCACTTTAAGGCAGGAGCTTACGGTAAATATGATGGTTTTGCGGACAAGTATTATAAAGGAAGAAAACCTAATGGAATTTATCTGCCACGTTTCAGGAATCTTTCGAAGAATGAAGATCTTGATTTTATTCGCGGATATGGATATCAAGGTGGAGCTAGCAGGGATAATTGGAATGAGACTATTGCCGAAGCCAGTTATGGAAAAGAGTTAAAAGAAGCCATCTCCAAACCGGGAGGTTGGACTATGGGATTGATGGGATTTGGGGAAACCCTTCCTTATCACGAAAATAAAATGACATTGGATTATAATAATCTGGATGAATGGGGTTTGCCAACTGTAACTTTTGATGCTGAATTCAAGGAGAATGAATTGAAAATGCGAAAAGATATGGTTGAACAGGCTATTGAAATGCTGGAAAGGGCAGGTTTTAGGGATGTTCAGGGCTACGATGATTTAGGAGCTCCCGGACTGGGAATTCACGAGATGGGAACAGCCCGAATGGGCGGAGATCCCAAAACTTCTGTATTAAATGGAAACAACCAATTACATGATGTGCCAAACGTTTATGTAACAGATGGATCCTTCATGACCTCTGCTGCTTGTCAAAATCCGTCATTAACCTATATGGCAATGACAGCAAGGGCTGCAGATCACGCTGCAAAGAACTTTAAAAATTCCAAAGCATAATTTTTTACTTATGAATAGAAGAGAAGCATTAAAAAACTTTGGTTTAGGGGCCGGAATACTTATAATAGGACCAAGTACCCTAAGTTTATTACAAAGCTGTAAAAACGATGCCAAGAATGATTGGCAACCAACTTTTTTAAGTATTTCGAACGGTTTAGCCCTTCAGCAAATACTTAATGTAATTATTCCTAAAACAGATACTTTAGGGGCAAATGATCTAAATCTGGCTCAATTTATTGACTCCTATATGGATCAGGTAGCATCGGAAGAGCGACGAGATAATTTTAAAAGAAGTGCCGCTTCCTTTGCAGTTGCTTTTCAAGCAATATTTGATAAGGATCTTAATGACGGAGAGGAAGTAGATTTTGAGAAAATTATTTCAAAATATTTAAATGCAACTCAAGCTGAAAAAGAATCTTTTGCGAAAAGGGAAACTGAAACCCAGGATCCAATGGAGGAAATTGCGAAGTTAGAATTGAATGCAGATTCGGGTTCATTATCATATTTGAAGGAAATACGGCAAATGGCAATTTGGGCTTGGAAAACCAGTGAAGAAATTGGAGAAAATGTGTTGTGGTATGATCCAATCCCTGGGCAATTTATAGCCTGTGGATCGGTGGAGGAACTTGGAAATGGTAAGGCCATGTCCTTGTAACTCTTAGAAAAATTAGATAGAATCTATCTTATATTAAATAGCTTCTTAACTTTTACTGTTTAAAAAAGGTAAAAGTTAAGAAGCTATTTATTTTTGATGCTACAAAATTCCTAAAATAAGTAAATTCTTTTTTTACTCAAATCCTTTTTATTATTTATTAAATCATATAAACTGGTATCACTTCTAAATTTAGTTATGCTTTTAATTTTTGAAATATATTATTTTAATTTCACACTTAAATCCTCCTATTTCTTATTTCTTAAAATTATGAATTAAGAGTGCTAAATTCCATAAAATCTTAAAAGTTAACAAAACTTAATAATATTAACTTTTGTTCAAATAAATTAAACGAAATCGTTTTCGAAATTAATTAATCTTATGCTATTTAATTAATAAAATTTTACTTAGATTTGATTAGGTGAAAGGTTAAAGCCTTTAAATAAGCACTTTAATCTTTTGGTAAATAATTAAATTTCAACTTATGAAGCAAACTACTTTTAGAAGCATGCTATTCGTCTTTACTTTGATGATAGCTGGAATTGTCCATGCGCAAACCTTTTCGGTTTCGGGAACTGTCTCGGATGCTACAGGCCCATTACCGGGAGCCAATGTAGCTGTAAAAGGAACTACTAATGGTACTGTCACAGATTTTGATGGTAACTATTCTTTAGAGAATGTGCCAGAGGATGGTACTTTGATCTTTTCATTTATAGGCTTTGTGGCCCAGGAAGTTCCAATTAATGGCCAATCTTCGGTAAATGTTAATTTAACAGAGGATGCTGCTGCTTTAGATGAAATTGTAGTAATAGGATATGGTACGACATCTGTAAAAGATGCAACCGGAGCTGTTGCTGTAATTTCTTCGGAAGATTTTAACAAAGGAGTAATTTCATCTCCTGAACAATTAATACAGGGTAAAACTGCTGGGGTGCAAATCACGCAATCCAGTGGAGAACCAGGAGCAGGGATACAAGTTCGTATCAGGGGAACCGCTTCAGTTCGTTCTAATAATAATCCTCTATTTGTTGTGGATGGTGTACCCTTGGCTGGAGATGATACATCCGCTGGAGGTGCAGATATCGGAGCAGGAACAAGTTCTGCGAGAAATCCCTTGAGCTTTTTGAATCCTAACGATATAGAAAGCATCAGTATCTTGAAAGATGCGTCAGCAACGGCTATATATGGTTCACGTGGAGCCAATGGTGTAGTTATTATTACAACAAAAACAGGAAGGTCGGGAGCTGGTGGATTATTTGAGTTTAATTCAAGCGTTAGTTATTCAACTCCAGCAAAAAGATTTGATCTTTTGGATGGCCCTGAATTCTTAGCCGCAGTTACTCAATACGGAGGAGATGCGAGTGCTTTAGATTACGGTTCCAATACAGACTGGCAAGATGTAGTCCTCAGAAATACTTTTTCTGAAAATCAATCTTTAGCATATTCCAATAATTATGGGTTAGGATATGTAAGAGCATCTTTTGGATACGGGAAACAACTTGGAATAATTCAAAACTCGGATCAAGAAAAGATTAATGGAAGATTAAATGCTTCCCATCGATTTTTAGATGAGAAATTAAAAATAGACTTTAATGGTACCATATCAAGGATTAATGACTTGGCACCGTTGATAAGTAATAATGCGGGATCTACCGGAGATCTTCTTGGTGCGGCTTATTTCGCAAATCCAACCTGGCCTACTGAAGTAGATTTTCAAACAGGTGGTGGAGAATTAGTCCCAACCCAATTATTGGAATATTATAAGGATGTTACTCATACAGACAGGTACCTGGCAAATTTATCTGCTGAGTACTCGATTATGGAAAATTTGAAGGCAAAAGTAAATATAGGCTTTGACCAATCCAATTCTGGTAAAAATCAAAGCCTATCTTCTTTGGTGACTGGTTTTACTAATGGTGCTCCGGGTAATGGGCGTGGTGCTTTTGCCGAAGTCTTAACCAAAAACCGCTTATTGGATTTCACTCTTAACTATACCAAAGATTTTGGGAACTCCAAATTTGAAGCCCTTTTAGGGTTTTCCTATCAGGATTTTCTTAGAAAAGGAAAAACAATTATAGGTTTTGGTTATGGAAGCTCTGATCTGAATAGGATGGCAACAGATTTGGAAAATTCAGCAAATACAATTGAAGGTTTAATATCCGGATCCTACCAACAATATGGATTTGATGGAGATGGATTGTTCGTGAATCGCTTATTTCCAGAAATTGCAACCGAGAATCTAGCCAATCCTTCGGGGATTCCTGTACAGGCTGTTAGCGGTGACTTTTTTAATTATACGGATGAATTACAATCTTACTTTGGAAGATTTAATTATTCGATCGCCGATAAATATTTATTTACAGCTACCTTAAGAATCGACGGTTCCTCAAGATTTGGTCCAAATAACCAATATGGATATTTCCCTTCAGGCGCCTTTGCCTGGAAAGCTGATCAGGAAGATTTCATTGGAGAAACTTTTTCTACCTTAAAGCTTAGAATTGGATATGGGATAACAGGTAGTCAGGATGGTTTAGGATATGGAAATTTTACCTTTAGGGAACGCTATTCTGGCATAAGCATAGATAATGGTGGTAATATTAACCCTCCAGGTACCAATGTTGTTGCATTTCCTAACAACGATCTTAAATGGGAAGAAACTGCACAGGCTAACTTCGGTATAGACTTTGGGTTTTTTAATGACCGTTTAAGTGGTACTGTGGATATATATCATAAAAACACTAAGGATTTACTTTTGAAAAAGGAAATCGCCCAACCTACACCTCAACCTTTTGCATTTGAAAATCTCGATGCTAAGGTGATCAATAAAGGAATTGAATTCTCTTTAGACTATGATATTTTGCAACAGGAAGATCTTAACTGGAATGCAGGTTTCAATATATCATACAATGATAATATGGTAAAGGATTTTAATGGTCAAATTCAAACAGGCGCAATAAATGGAAATGGACTCAGCAATGCATATGCACAGTTGCTTGCCGGGGGCAGACCATTATTTTCATATTATCTGAGAGAGTTTGGTGGATTTGATGCAAATGGAATTTCGGTTTATCCTGATGGGGATGTTCAAAAATTTATAGGAAAAAGTGCATTGCCCAAATATAATGTTGGTTTTTCTACCAGTGTATCTTACAAAAACTTTGATTTCAATGCATTTTTAGCCGGTCAATATGGTCAATATGTATATAATAACACCGCCAATGCTTTCTTTACGGCAGGTATTATTGGGGTGGGTAAAAATGTTTCTAGGGACGTCTTAACTAATTCGGAGTCTAAAGCAAATGCTGCCGATGTCTCTACCAGATTTCTGGAAAAAGGAGATTTTTTAAGATTGCAAAATGCTTCGGTAGGCTATAATATTCCTCTAGGTAACAAATCATATATTAAATCATGTAGATTGTCTTTAACCGGTCAAAACCTTTTTGTAATAACAAGTTATTCCGGATTAGACCCAGAAGTAAATGTACCTAAGGCTTTAAATGATATTCCTTCTTTGGGAATTGATTATACAAGTTTTCCAAGGCCAAGAACATTCACCTTTGGATTAAATGCAACATTCTAAAAAAAAATAATATGAAGACAAATAAATATTACAGATTTTTAATGTTTACAATGCTTGTAGGCTCATTGGTTGGATGTACCGACTTAAAGATAGAAGAAACAGATTCCAGATTTGGAAATTTGTCAGGCGAATTTACCGGAGTAGATGCGGAAGCAAACTTAGCAAACCTCTACAATAGCCTTAGAACTGAGTTTAATACTCAGGAAAATCTCTTCGCTTTGAACGAGGTGACTACAGATGAACAACTTGTACCAACTCGTGGTACTGACTGGGGAGATAATGGATTATGGAGAACACTTCATGCCCATACCTGGGATGCCAATCACAATTTTGTAAGGGCGACTTGGAACAACTTCAATCAATTAGTTTTCAATGCAACCGCTATAATAGATGCAAGAAGTAATCCAACGACATTACAATCAGCTCAAGCTAAGTTTGTAAGAGCTTTTGCTATGTTTTGGCTCGTTGATTTATATGGTCAGGTACCTTTCAGAACCCCTGATGAAGGCTCTGAGATTAACCCAATGGTCATGACAAGTACTGAAGCGGTAGAATTCATTCTGAAAGACCTAAATGAAGCCTTAGCAGATTTGCCTTCCGGAGGTCCAAGTGCCGACTTGAACAGACCTACCAAAGCAGCTGTGAGATTTTTGTTAGCCAAAGTTCATCTTAACAAACATATCTATCTCGGAACTGGTTCAGCATCTGCAGCGGATATGACAGAAGTCGTTAACCTTGTAGATGCTATTAAAGGTGAAGGATATGACCTTCAGGCAGGTTATTTTGACCTTTTTAAATCAGATGTAGATAATGAAACAATTTACTTTACTACCTCCGATGTGGGAGCAAGAATGTGGAATTCTTTGCATTACAAACAAAATTCTCCTGACAATACAGGTGGAGGATGGAATGGTTTCACAACTTTGGCTGAATTTTATGACCTTTTTGAAGGAGATCCTAATATTAATGTTCCAGGTTCCGGTCAGGAAGAAAGAAGAGGTTTTGTACCTACCGATGGCTCTCATTTAGGAATTGGTTATGGATTCCTTATTGGACAACAATATGATGAAACCGGTACTGCAATGACAGATCGGCCAGGAAATCCTTTAGTTTTCAGCAAAGAACTACCTGGTTTATTAGGTAACGATGAGAGAACCGGAATACGTGTTATAAAATACCACCCTGAAAATGGAGCTTTTGCAAATCACGAGGTTATATTTCGTTATTCTGATGCTCACTTAATGAAGGCAGAGGCAATTATGAGAGGCGGTTCTTCCGCCGAAACACCTTTGACAATGGTTAATGAATTAAGAGTTCTAAGGAATGCTAGTCCATTAGCTAGTGCCCCAACAGAACAAAACATGCTGGATGAAAGAGGTAGGGAATTATATATCGAAATTTGGAGAAGGAATGATATGATTCGATTTGGTCAATTTACCAAAGAGTGGGAATTTAAAGACAATACTGAGGAATTCAGGGTACTTTTCCCAATTCCTGCAACAGCCATTATCACAAACCCAAATCTCACTCAAAATCCGGGTTACTAATTATAAAATTGGTTTTAGTAATAATAAAAGAGAGCAATATGCTCTCTTTTATTATTTATGATCATAATCAAATAAGTATTGTTGTTGCTTGAGTTGTAGTTCTTTTTTTGAAAAGTAGCTTAAAAGATTGTCTTGAGTTGGACTTAATAATTTACCTAGGCTTCTATCTGAAAGATAAATCCCTGGTTGTGAATATTTCTTATTATTATAGAGGGTTCTTCCTCCAAATAATTCCTCAACCTTGAAATAAACACATTTAAGCTTTTCCTGGTGAAATAATCGTTCTTGCCCCAAATGCTATCCAATATTTCTTTGTGGGTGCAAATTTTATTTTGTCTGAGAACAAAGAAATGAAGCAAGTCATTTTCCCTGGAAGTAAGTTTTATAATTTTATCATCATAAATAAGTTTTAATTTGTCAATCTGGTAACTATATTTTCCTAATATAAATTCTTTACTTAAATTCGGTTGTGATTTATTTAAGGATAACGTATTCAGTAAAGTGTTGATTCTAACCACTAACTCCTCCTCATCAATCGGCTTTTTCAAATAATCAATTGCCCCCAAATAAAAGCCTTTTAGAACGTCAATTTTTAAAGAGCGGGCTGTCAAAAATATAAAAGGAATTTCGGGATATTTGCTTTTTATTTTTTCGGCTAGAGTAAAACCGTCCATTTCAGGCATCATTACATCCAATATAGCTAAATCAAATTTATTTTTTTCTATTTCCTTTAAAGCGTTTATACCGTTCTTGCTTAATTTAATCTCGAAACCTTTCATTCTTAAGTATTCGGTCAGTAAATACCCTAAAGATTCATCGTCTTCAACCAATAATATTTTTTTTCTACTTTCCATTGTTATTTAATAAGGGAATACTAATTGTAAATATAGATCCTTTCCCGATCTTACTTTTTACGGAAATTTTCGCTTTATGGCTTTTTAAAACCTGCTGTACGTAATTTAGACCCAAACCATATCCCTTTACATTATGCAAATCGCCAGAGGAAGCTCTGTAATATTTTTTGAAAATCTTTTTCTGGTCGGCATCTAAGATTCCAATTCCATTGTCTTCAATTGCAATTATTAAGTTCTTTTTAAATATAAAGATAGTCATTGAAATTTTGGAACTTTTGTCAGAATATTTTTTGGCATTTTCCAATAATGTATTTATCGCATTTTCGAGATGGTTTGGTTCACAATATAAGTTGAATTGATCTCCAGTTATTTTTGTTTTAAAATCGATGTTTTCAAGTTCTGCTAATTGCCCAAATTCATTAATAATTTTTAAAATGACAGGCTTGAAATCAACCTTTGCTTTTTTAAGTACATTTTGTTTTCCTTCTAAACTCGCAAGTTCCAGAACTTTTTCTATCTGACCTTTTAATTTGTCTACCTGATTGCGAATTATTCCTAATATTTGGGTATTTTCTGCATATCCCTTTTCTTCCAAAATTTTGGTTGCAATTCCAATTGAGAACACAGGAGTTTTTAATTCATGAGTGAGATTATTTATAAACTCATTGGTAATATTATTTAAATTACGCTGCCAATAAAAGGATTTGAGTACCCATAAAACAACAAAAATTATAGCAATTATAAATATTAAACTTGGTATTGTCAATCCGTTAAGTTGACCTAAAAAGTATTTATTGATGTTTTTAAATCTCAATTCCAAAATCAGACTTTTGTCCAATAATTTCGGCAAATATCCCTCAAGATTAAAGGGATATTTCATCAAGGAAACCTCGTTATCAAAAAACTGGGGTGATTTTAAATAATCGGTAGAATCTCTTGAATATATTATATAAGTAAAATCAGTTTTTATACCATTCTGGAGTAGTTTTTCCTTTAAAAAATCATTCATAAAAAACCTTGATGCATCTTGTAAACTGTCGAGGCTAAGTTTAAAATATGAGGAATCTGCTGTCATTGCCTTACCGGCTAAAAAGGTAAGTTCATTTTTTTCTTGCAAACTTTCCTTAATATCTCCAATACTATTGCCTATTTTTTGATCGAATTGAACCTTAGCTAAATTGAGACCAATATTCAAATACTGATATTGGACAATTGCCAAACCAATTATAGATATTATAAAGATGATCAAGGTTCCCTTTTTTATATTCATCTTATACTAATCCAATCAAATTTAAATAAGCTAAGTTTCATTAATCTTTCATTACGTTATTTAATTTTTCAATAATCCTTTTTGCTTTTTATTTTCCTTTAAATCCTTTGTTTTTATGTTTATTTGATACAATGAAGGTGATTAAATTCTTCAATTTTTAAAATATGCTAAAATTTTATCAAAAAAAACTAAAGTTTGAGTTAAAATATATCGAAACTAAAATGCTTACATCATAGATAAGCATTAAATATCAACATCTTTTGACTTAAAAATTAAATATAAAGATTTTTTACTGGATCATATCAACAATATTTTGCTGTTTTAATTATTTTAGAAAATGTGGAGTTATCAATTTGTGGATTTGATAATTTCAATCCCTACTAATTCAGATGCTTTAAGCCAAAAAAGATTATATAAAAGATGATTATGAAATTAAAATTCTTAAAATTTTCCATCTGTGGACTCCTTCTATCACTCTTCTGCGGATGCCAATCCAAAAACGAAGAAACTTTAGAAATCTCATCCAAAAGCATTGAAAAGCCCTTGTTTTCATTGCTTTCCCCTGAGGACACGGGACTTGATTTTATAAATACGGTGGTAAACCAAAAAGATTTTAACATCTTTAAATATAGAAATTTCTACAACGGTGGCGGTGTTGCTATTGGCGATATAAACAATGATGGACTACCCGATATATACCTGACCGCTAATATGGGCCCAAACAAACTTTTTTTGAATAAGGGAGATTTTAAATTTGAGGATATTTCAAAATCTGCCGGGGTAGAAGGTAACAAGCCTTGGTCTACCGGTGTCAATATGGTAGATATAAATAATGATGGTCTATTGGATCTATATGTTAGCAATGCCGGAAATATGGAAGGTAACAACCATAATAATGATCTTTATATTAATAATGGTGATCTCACTTTTACCGAAAGTGCAGAGTACTATAACCTGGCTAAAACCGGTTTTAGTACTCATGCCACCTTTTTCGACTATGATAAAGATGGTGATCTTGACGCTTATATCTTAAACAATAGTAATATTCCGGTAAGTAGCTTGGGTTATGCTGCTCAAAGGGAAATAAGAGCTCAGGACTGGGAAGGCGTTCCCGATATTTTTAAAGGGGTAGGAGATATGCTACTTCGAAATGATAACGGAAAATTTGTAGATGTCAGTGTAGACGCAGGAATTTACGGGAGTCTTATAGGTTTCGGATTGGGGGTTATGATAAGTGATATTAATGGAGACTTGTATCCCGATATATATGTGTCTAATGATTTCTATGAACGTGATTATTTATATATAAATAATCAGGACGGAACATTTAAGGAAGATATTGAAAATTGGACCTCACATTTAAGCCTTTCGGCTATGGGAGTGGATATGGCAGATATCAATAATGATGGCAATATTGATGTTTTTATTACAGATATGCTTCCTGAGGGTGATGAAAGGACAAAATCAGTAATGACTTTTGAAGGCTATAATATTTTTAAATTAAAACAGAGCAAAGATTTCTCCCAACAATATATTCAAAATACCCTTCAGTTAAATAACGGAAATAACATCTTTTCGGAAGTGGCTTATTTTAGTGGTGTGGCTAAAACCGACTGGAGTTGGGCAGGTCTTATTTTTGATATGGATAATGATGGCTTCAAGGATATATTTGTTACGAATGGGATAAACCATGATCTCACAAATTTGGATTTTGTGGATTTCTTTGCGAATGAAATTATTCAAAAGATGGCTTTAACTGGCAAAAAACAATCCATAGATACCATAATCAATAAAATGCCATCCACTCCCATTCCCAATTATGCCTACAAAAACAATCATGACATCACCTTCACAAATGAAGCGAAAAATTGGGGGTTAGATCAACCCGGTTTTTCTAATGGAAGTGCATATGCCGATCTAGACAATGACGGTGATCTGGATCTAGTGATTAATAATGTCAATATGGAGGCCTTCGTTTATAGAAATAATTCCGATAAACTCACCTCGAACAATTACCTCAAGTTAAAATTAGACGGAACGGGCAAAAATAAATTTGCCATTGGCAGTGTTGTAAAACTTTATTACAATAATAACATTTTAATCCAGGAACTTATTCCATCAAGAGGATTTCAATCTTCTATGGATTATGTCATGACCATTGGTTTGGGAACTATAAAAAAAATAGATTCCTTGCGGGTTATCTGGCCAGATGATAAAACGCAGAAACTAACTGATGTTAGTGTCAATCAGTTCCTTAATTTAAAACAAGATGAAGCTTCTGAAACTTATAAGTTTAAAACAGAAACCTTTACCCCATTTTTAAGTGAGTTATCTTCTAGGGAATTAATCTCACATCAGGAAAACACATATGTCGATTTTGATTATGAAGGTTTGATATATCACCTGCTTTCTCAGGAAGGCCCAACCTTATCTGTTGCGGACATAAATGGAAATGCAAACGAGGATATTTTTATTGGAGGTGCAAAAGATCAGCCCGGAATAATTTACTTGAACCTTGGAAATGGAAATCTGAAAAAATCGAAACAAATAGTTTTAGAGGAAGATGCCGATTTTGAAGATACAGCCTCTGCCTTTTTTGATGCAGATGGCGATGGTAATATAGACTTAATGGTAGGTTCAGGAGGTAATCAGGTTGGCGAGGGACAAACGTATAAGGCGCGTTTATATTTAAATGATGGAAAAGGGAAATTCACTAAATCCGAAATTAATTTACCATCCACCTATAAAAACATATCAGTTATTGCCCCTTATGATTTTGATAAGGATGGGGATCAGGATGTATTTATAGGCTCCAGGAGTGTTGTTGGAACCTATGGCGTAAATCCAGATCATTTATTTTTAGAAAATAATGGAGATGGTTCATTTACTAATGCTACCCAGCGAGTTGCCTTTGATCTTAAAAATGCTGGAATGATAACTAATGCCATTTGGGCCGATATGGACGGAGATGCTATTAAAGACCTCATTACTGTTTCCGATTGGGGTTCTCCCATTATTTTCAAGAATTCTGGAAACAAATTATCGAAATTAACAACCAATCTGGATAGTTTGACAGGATGGTGGAATGTGGTTGAGGTTGCCGATCTGGATAAAGATGGTGATAATGATCTAATCATAGGAAATAAAGGCAGTAATACCTCCTATAAAACGTCTGAAGCACATCCTATGAAAATGTGGGTAAACGATTTTGATAATAACGGCACCTTAGAACAAATTGTGACCAGAAATTTTGACGGAAAAGATTTTCCGGTAAATATGAAAAAGGATCTCACAACCCAAATGTCTTCCTTAAAAAAACAAAACTTAAAAGCATCCGATTATGCCAAAAGATGCATTGCAGAGCTTTTTCCTCCGGAACTTTTAAAAAATTCGATATTAAAAACAGCTACAATCCCAGAGACCATTATCGCGGTTAATCTGGGAAATGGCAAATTTGAAATCCAAAAACTTCCATTCAGGGTTCAATTATCAAGTGTTTCAGGGATTACTTCTACCGATATTAATGGTGATGGTAATTTAGACCTCATTCTGGGTGGAAATAATTTTGAATTCAAACCTCAGTTTTCCAGATTGGATGCCAGTTACGGAAATGTTTTACTGGGTGATGGCAAACTAAATTTCACCTGGCAAAACTATAATCAAAGCGGTTTTACTATTAAAAACGAAGTAAAACATCTAAAAACCTTTAAGGATAAAAATGGAAAAACATTTATAATTGCCGCAATAAATAATGAAAAACCAAAAATTTTCAAAATTAATGAAAAGTAAACTCAGCTACATATTTGTAATAATCCTGGCAATTGGATGTAGTAAAAAAGAAGCTGCTCTGTTTTTGAAGAAACCATCTGGGGAAACAGGAATAACTTTTACAAATAGGCTAACAGAAACTGAAGATCAGAATATTTTGGACTATATGTATTTTTATAATGGAGGAGGAATTTCTATAGGTGATATAAATAATGATGGTTTGCCAGATATTTTTTTCTCTGGAAATCAGGTTAAAAACAAGCTTTATATAAATAAAGGGAATCTAAAATTTGAGGACATTACAGATAAAGCCGGTGTAAAAGGAAATAGCACCTGGAATACAGGTACCGTTATGGCCGATGTCAACGGAGATGGGCTTTTGGATATTTATGTTTGTGCAGTTGTTGGTATCCATGGTTTTAGTGGTTTTAATGAACTTTATATCAATAATGGCAATGAAACTTTTACTGAAAGTGCCAAAGAATATGGCCTAAATTTCGATTCCTATAGTTCCTCGGCTGTGTTTTTTGATTATGACCTGGATGGAGATTTGGATTTATATCTCCTTAATCACGCAGTTCATACCCAGGAATCTTATGGCCGTGCCGATTTAAGAAATAAACGCAACTATTCAACCGGTGATAAGCTTATGAGAAACGATGGTGAAAAATTTACTGATGTAAGTGAAGAAGCTGGGATTTTTGGGGGAGTGAACAGTTATGGTTTGGGCATTGCAATGTCCGATTTTAATCAGGATGGCTGGCCGGATATATATGTTGGCAATGATTTTCACGAAGATGATTATTATTATATCAACAACCAGGATGGTACGTTTACAGAAAGTTTGAAAAAATATTTTGGACATACCAGCCAATTTTCCATGGGTCTTGATATTGCAGATATAAATCACGACGGTTATCCGGATTTAATGTCCTTGGATATGCTTCCGGAGGATGAAAATATATTAAAATCTTCTGTAGTAGATGATGATGATGTACAAATGCAAAAAATGAGGATTGAACGCCTTGGCTATCATTATCAATTCACCAGGAATATGCTTCAAATAAATCAAAATGGAAAGAATTTTGCTGAAACTGCACTTTTAAGTGGAGTTGCTTCGACAGATTGGAGCTGGACCGCTCTTTTTGGTGATTATGATCAGGATGGGGAACAAGATCTATTTATATCTAACGGGATTCCAAGAAGGCCCAATGACCTTGATTATATCAAATACTTGTCTAATGATCAGATTAAGAAAAAGATCAATAATACAAATCTTGTAGATCAAAAGGCTTTAAGTCTAATGCCTTCCGGGAAGGTTCATAATTACATCTTTAAAGGAAAGCCTGGAATTCAGTTTGAGGACATGTCTGGACAATGGATTTCAGAGGAAACCACAGCTTCAACTGCCGCAGCATATGGTGATCTAGATAATGATGGTGATCTTGATATTGTAATCAGCAATATTAATAATCCGGTATCTATATACGTCAATCAATCAAAAGGCACGAATTATCTAAAGATCAAACCGAAATTTATAAAACATAACCCATTTGGAATAGGGACTAAAGTATTTTCTTATGTCAATGGGAACCTTCAATTTAAAGAACTCTATAATTCCCGGGGTTTTCAATCATCTTCAGAGCCTTTGATCCATTTCGGTTATGGAAATACTAAAATGGTGGATTCTCTGGTGATAGTCTGGCCGGACAGGACATTTCAGGTATTGAAAAATGTATCTGTAAATCAAACTTTGGTTATTAAGCCGGAAGAGCTTAGAAAAAAATTCATTTTTAAATCTGCAATTCATAATAAACCATTGTTCGAAAAAGTTCCCGGTAATCTCGGGATAGATTTTGTTCATAAAGAAGATAATTATATAGACTTTAATGCTCAAAAATTAATTCCATATGAAATATCGGACAGGGGGCCGGCTACTGCTGTTGGAGATTTAAATAACGATGGGAAAGATGATGTTTTCTTTGGAAGTTCCAAGTATTTTCCATCTGTTATTTACCAACAGGGAGATACCTCTTTTGTTCGAAGCGAGCTGTCTAATATTACAAAGGATTCTATCACCGAAGAAGTATCGGCAGTAATTGCTGATTTTGATAACGATGAGCAAAATGATTTAATAATAGGCTCTGCGGGTGGAAATTTCTATGGACAGATGAAACCATTATTGGACAGTTATTTTTCAGATAAAGATTCCACATTTACAAAAAATGCTTTTCCTGAAATTTACGAAAACTCCGCTGTGATTCGTTCTAAGGATTTTGATAAAGATGGAGATATAGATCTTTTCATTGGAAGTAATGCTGTTTCCTATGATTTTGGAAATACCCCAAACTCATATTTATTGAGAAATATAAAGGGAAATTTTTCTATAACTGAAAATAAGGATCTAACCAAAATTGGGATGGTTACAGATGCCATTTGGACCGATTTTAATGCCGATGGATGGGATGATTTAATTGTCGTAGGAGAGTGGATGGAACCTTCTTTTTTTAAAAATAATAAAGGCAAACTCGAGAAAGTAAGCTTAACAAGCGAGAAACTGAATGGCCTCTGGCAGGCTATAATTCCCTTTGATATTGATAAGGATGGTGATATTGATTATATTCTTGGGAACTGGGGAACCAACTCAAAGTTCAAAGCATCTGATAAATATCCGTTGCGAATGTACTATGATGATTTTGATGGAAATGGCGATACAGAAACCATTTTGGCTTGTGAAAAAAATGGGGAATATTATAGTCTGGAAGGACTGGATCAACTTTCCGGACAATTAAGTAACCTTATGCGAAAAAAATTCCCCGATTATAAATCCTTTGCGGGTAAACCAATAGAGGAAGTTTTTGATAAAAAGTTACTTTCTAAGGCCAGACTGTTAGAGGTAAATATTTTAAAATCCGGATACCTGGAAAATATTGATGGTAATTTTAAATTTAAAGCTTTTGAAACTCCTTTACAATTAGCGCCAATAACCTCTTTTGTTACTTTCGATTTTAATAATGATGGTAAAATGGAAGTTCTGGCTGCTGGTAACTATTTCGGATTAAAACCTTATCAGGGTCGATTGGATGCATTTTCAGGAGCCTTGATCATGGACGAAAAGAATATAATTCCAGCCGATTATCTTGGACTTGAACTCTCTAAAAAATCGGTCAGGCAAATGAATATATTAGAATTAAATTCAAATAAATTTCTGTTAATAACCATAAACGATGCTCCGGCGGAAGTTTATAAATTGATAAATTATAAATAGTAAAAATTATGATGAAACGAAAGAGCTTATTTTTTTTATTGGCGATAATTCTTATTTCAGTCTCTTGTAATAAAGGCAATAAACATATAGAGATAACCGCTATGGATTTACATCAGGAAATTGAAAGGCTTAGTCAGGTTATGGTTCATGATATTTTCTCGCCACCCGTTGCCAGCAGGATATTTGCATACCCGAATATCGCTGCCTATGAAATAATGACTTTGAAAGACCCTCAATATAAATCTTTGTCCGGTCAATTAACTAATTTGGAACCTATTCCAACACCTAATCCTAATGATCCTGTTAACTTCCAATTAGCAGCATTGATCGCTCATATAGAAATAGGCAAAAGCCTTATTTTTTCTGAACAAAGTATTGAAGTATATCGGGATAGTTTATATAAAGTTTGGAAAAACACTAATGAGGAGGAGTTTGAGGCCTCAAGACTTTATGCAATGCAAGTGAGCGATCATATAAAAATATGGATGGATAAGGACAATTACAAACAGACCCGGACTATGCCAAAGTTTACTGTTAAAAGTGATGATCCCGGAAGATGGCAACCCACACCTCCTTCCTATATGGACGGAATTGAACCGCATTGGAATAAGATAAGGCCATTCGTTCTTAAAACTGCCGATCAATTTAAACCAATTCCACCACCTGAATTTTCAATGGAAAAAGGTAGCCCATTCCATAATGATTTAATGGAAGTCTATAATATTAAGATGGAAATGAATGAAAAAGGTGATAATAGTGAAGAATTGGTCATTGCACAATTTTGGGACTGTAATCCTTACGTTTCAGTAAATCGCGGGCATTTAATGTTTGCCACAAAAAAGATTACCCCAGGCGGGCATTGGATGGGAATTACAAGAATTGCCTGTATTAAAGATCAGGCCAATTTTGACAAATCATTGTATGCATATACTAAAACATCAATCGCGATGGCAGATGCATTTATTAGCAGTTTTGATGAAAAATACCGAAGCAACTTGATTCGACCTGAAACCTTGATCAATAAATATATGGATGATAATTGGAAGCCTGTGCTTCAAACACCTCCGTTTCCTGAATATACGAGTGCTCATTCGGTAGTTTCTGGTGCCGCGGCAATATCTTTAACTGATATTTTTGGTGATAATTTCAGCTTTAAAGATGATACTGAAACTGCCTATGGATTACCTATTCGAAGTTTTCATTCTTTTGACGAGGCTTCTGCTGAAGCTGCGATTAGCCGTTTGTATGGTGGGATTCACTATAGATCAGCCGTTGAGGTTGGTCTGGTTCAAGGACGTAAACTTGGAAATTATTTAATTGAAACCTTGGAGATGGATATTTCTAAAAAAGATGTAGCAACAAAATAATATGAAAAAAATTATAAGTATCAGCCTTGTGGCCATAATGCTTGCAGCTATTTGGTATCTTTTTATTAAGGAATACGATTATCAATTTCGGTTTCAAGCGAAGTATGGACCAGCAACGGTGTATCAGGAGATATTAAATTGGGAGAATTTCACTCCTGCAGATACCTTGCAAAATATCAGTGTATTAAATAAGGATCCATATTCTGAGATTTTACAGCAGGTTGATCTGGATGATAAGAATTCCTTTCTCATGGAATGGGAATTTGAATATATCAATGATTCCGTCACTCAAGTAAAAGTAAATACTTTAGACAAGGAACATCAATACCAAAATAGGTTGGAAATTTTAAATCCTTTTAAAAACAGCAGTTATCTAGCTAAATTAAAAAAGGAGTTTTCTGCATTTAATCAAGTATTGAATGAAAGGCAAGAGGCTTATAAAATTACGATGGCAGATTCCGCAACTTCACCTGCGTTTGATTGTGCATGCATAACTTCAAAAGCTAAGGTTGAGAACAAAGCCATTGCAATGATGTCCACTGTTAGGACATTAGAATCTTTTCTTTTGGATAATGATTTAAAACTTCAAAGTTCTCCCTTGCTCAAAGTTAGACAATGGAATGTTGACAAAAATGAAATTGTATTCGATTTTTGTTTTCCTATTCAATTCAATGATAGTTTAAAAGAAACAGGTGAAATCCAACTTAAGCATATAGAATCTTCAAAATCACTTCTTGCTGTATACAATGGAAATTACAGACAATCACATCTCGCCTGGCTTGATCTATGTGAAAAGGCACATCGGGAAAATATTGCAATAAATTCGCTTCCCTTAGAAGTCTATATTGACAATCCTATGACGGGAATTGAATCTGTGGGATGGCGGGCAGATATTTATATGCCTTTAATTTCGCAGTGATTTTCTATGGAATATTAGATTAGAAATATAATCTTTTTAAATAGATAACAAAATCTCCCAAATAGAATTCTTTTTCGATTGAAATATTATAATCTCAAGGTGAAAAGTTATGCTCCTGAACTTAATTTTAAAATTTGGAATTTTAGAATTGGTATCTTTGCACTCTATTTCGAATAAAGACATATTTAAAACCCAATTAGTTGAAATTATTAGATTTCGTTAAGTCCCAGGTAAAATTTCCTGAAAAATCAATTCAAAATACAATTGCTCTTCTTTCTGATGATGCAACTATTCCATTCATTGCGAGGTACCGAAAGGAACTCACGGGGAATTTAGACGAGGTTCAGATTGAACAAATCTCCGATCTAGTAAGGTTTTTTAAGGATTTGGAAAAGCGAAAAACTACCATATTAAAGTCAATTGAGGAACAAGGCGCTTTAACCGAAGACTTGAAATCGCAAATCGAAAAATTTGTGACCCTTGCACAACTTGAAGATTTGTATTTGCCATTTAAGAAGAAGAGAAAGACAAAAGCCGATACCGCACGGGAATTTGGTCTGGAACCTCTTGCAAAAATTCTGATGGCGCAAAATCAGGAAAATATTAGGTCGGCTGCAAAACGATTTTTAACTTCTGAAATAAAATCGATTGAAGACGCAATTGAAGGCTCCAAATATATAATTGCAGAATGGATCAACGAAAATAGTTTGGTTCGCGATAGGATTCGCCAGCTTTTTACTCGCCAAGCTGAAATTTCAACTAAAGTGATCAAAGCGGAAAAAGAAAACGAAAAAGCCCTGAATTTTAAACAATATTTTGACTGGAATGAGCCTCTAAAAAGGATTCCGTCTCACCGGTTTTTGGCAATTTATCGGGCTGACAAAGAAGGCTTTTTAAGAATTAAAATTGAAGTTGAGAAGGAACAGGCCTTGAATTTGATTTCCCGGATCATTATTAAAAACGATAGGGATCCTGCTGCAAAATATATTCGTGAAGCCATTGAAGACGCTTATAAACGACTTTTAAAACCTTCATTTTCCAATGAATTTTTGGCCGAGGCCAAGAAAAAGGCAGATGAAGACGCGATCCTGGTTTTTGCCAATAATTTAGAGCAATTGCTGATGGCTCCGCCCCTTGGGGGGAAACGGATTCTCGCACTGGATCCCGGCTTTAAATCTGGCTGTAAATTGGTGTGCCTGGATGAAAACGGATCCTTGCTGCACAATGAAACTATCTACCCACATCCTCCACAAAAGGAGATGGATTTGGCAATTAAAAAAGTAAAATCCCTGGTAAATGCTTATAAGATCGAGGCGATCTCCATTGGGAATGGAACTGCTTCCAGGGAAACCGAATTCTTTATTAAAAAAGTTCCTTTAGATCGGGACATCGATGTATTTGTTGTTAATGAGGCCGGTGCATCAGTTTATTCAGCATCTAAAATTGCAAGGGAAGAATTCCCCAATTTTGATATAACTGTGAGAGGAGCGGTTTCCATCGGCAGAAGATTAAGTGATCCTTTGGCAGAATTGGTGAAAATCGATGCAAAATCCATTGGAGTAGGGCAGTACCAACACGAAGTTGACCAGGCAAAACTTAAAAACAAGTTGGACACTGTGGTTATGAGTTGCGTAAACAGGATTGGCGTGAATGTAAATACGGCCAGTAAGGAATTGCTTTCCTATGTTTCAGGAATTGGACCAGGACTTGCTCAAAACATAATCGATTACAGAAATGAACAAGGGACCCTAAAAAATAGAAAGGAATTACTGAAAATCCCTCGGTTAGGAGCAAAAGCTTTTGAACAGGCAGCCGGTTTTTTACGAATTAAAAACGGCAAAAATCCTCTTGATAACTCGGCGGTACATCCTGAACGATATGATGTTGTTAAAACAATCGCAAAGGATCAAAAGTTGAAAGTGGATGAACTTATAGGCAATAAAGAAGTTTTGAAAAATCTTTCTCTTTCCGCTTATTGCAATAATGAGTTGGGCTTGCCAACGCTTCAGGATATCATCAAGGAACTGGAAAAACCCGGTGCCGATCCACGGAAAACGATCACTAATTTTCAATTTGACCCTTCGGTAAAATCAATTCAGGATCTGCATAGCGGGATGAAATTACCGGGAATTGTCAATAATATTACCAATTTTGGCTGTTTTGTGGATATTGGAATAAAAGAAAGCGGCCTTGTGCATATCTCAAAACTGGCGAAGGAATTTGTGAACGATGTAAATTCAGTGGTTAAATTGGGTCAACATTTAATGGTAACAGT
>Ga0307486_1000116_pt1 | contig 90046 bp, 74 predicted proteins | sample CBIW02metaG_FD_203663 | JGI IMG/M metagenome (GOLD analysis project Ga0307486, IMG submission 203663) | Sea-ice brine microbial communities from Beaufort Sea near Barrow, Alaska, United States - CBIW 0.2 | ecosystem: Environmental > Aquatic > Marine > Coastal | place: USA: Alaska | collected... | reverse complement strand
AATTAAGCGAATTAGATTTTTAATAGAAAGTTTCCATTTAAATAAAAGTAGAACCAAATTAACAATCGTTTAGCTTCAATTAAAACCATAGATTTTAAAACTACCCACACAAAATCATATAGAACCGTTTTATGTCTAGTTCTTGTTTTATTTTAGAGTGTTTTATTGCAATAATGGGCTAAATAGGAATTAATTATTCAGACAGAATTTATTATAATAAAGTACTTTACCCGTTTATACAGTTTGCGCTGAAATAGAACGCGGATTTCGATAACAGAATGATGATATGGATGGCTTGGAATTACTCAGAATGGAGTTCAGCAATTACCCGATTCTTGGCACAGAAAATTGGATTCTGGAAATCATGGTAACATCCGATTATCCGTTATTAACCGTTAAAAACGACTACAACCCCTCGTAGAAAGGGATTCAGCGATTAGATGTTTCTTGGAACAAAGATTGGATTTGAAGTTCTAAGAGCTTTCTGGTCAGCTGATATTAACCGTTAAAAACGACTATATCCAATCATATCGATAGATTCAGCGATTAAGTGTTTCTTGGAGCGGGGGATTGGATTTGAATTTCTAAGAGCTTTCTGGTTATCGGTTATTAACCGTTAAAAACGACTATGGTAAGTCTTAGCAAGGGATTTGGTGTTTACCCGATTATTGACACAGGATACTAGATTTTGGAAATCATGGTAACATCAGATTATCGGTTATTAACCGTTATAAACGATTATGGTAAGTCTTAGCAAGGGATTCAGCGAATATACAATTCTTGGTATAGGAAAATTGGAGTTGAAATTCAAGTCATTCTCAATTAACCGTTAAAAACGGTTGAGATCCCTCGTAGCAAGGGATTAAGCGATTAAACGATTCTTCGCACAGGAAACTAGATTTTGGAATTCATAGTAATACCCGACTATCAGTTATTAACCATTAAAAACGACTATATCCAATCATATCAGTGGATTCAGCGATTAGGAGTTTCTTGGCACAGAAAATTGGATTCTGGAAATCATGGTAACATCCAATTAACCGTTATTAACCGTTAAAAACGACTATGAATATATACAGTGGCCATTTTTTTTATTGATTCAACCTTTTTAAAACCAAAAAATCCCCAACATTTCTGTTGAGGATTTTGTACCCGGAGCGGGACTTGAACCCGCACGCCCCAAAGAGCACAGGATTTTAAGTCCGGCGTGTCTACCAATTCCACCATCCGGGCAGGACAGTATTTTTATTCTTAAACGAAACGAATTACCATTAGTAATTCGAGCGATGCAGGGAGTATTTCATGATCCCTTTCCTCTCGATAAAAATATCGAGCGGGAGACGGGATTCGAACCCGCGACCCCAACCTTGGCAAGGTTGTGCTCTACCAGCTGAGCTACTCTCGCTTATATCGAGATAACTTTCTAATTTAACTTAGAAAAGTTAGCTTCGTTTATATTGTTATTATTTCAATGTTTTTAAAAGAATCGTTATCCTTTTGCGTGTGCAAATATAAGTACTTTTTATTTCTTAACACCAATTAAAACTTAATTAATTTTGAAAAAAAATCATGGCACACTTCAACTATATAAAAATTAAACAATTGCAGATAACTTCTTTTTTAAATTTGCTTCAACGCTTTTATCGCAATTTTTAACTCTTCCGCCATTAGCTGCTCACCTTGCGCTTTTGTTTCTTCACTTGGCAATATCTCACAATTATCCCAAATACCATCTACAAGTGTTTTTGCATATTCCATTGGTAGTTTCTTGGCAGTCATTTCTTGACTTGCTTTATTAAAATCATATTTCAAAGCGCGAGATGAAAATGTTTTTGTTTGTGAATTATAAATGGTATACCAAACTCTAGTCGTTCCATCGTTGGCTGGCATTCCAATTACACCTGGGTTAATCCAATATGCATTTTCCAGTTGTTGCATAAATGGCAACCCAGAATGTCCCGCTACAATAACATCAACCTCAAGTAGCTTGGCGATTTCCTCTTTTCTGGCCTTGGAGGTACTCTTAAAAATGAATTCAGAAATATCTTCTACTCCACCATGGATAATTCCAATTCTTAAACCATCAATCTCTACAATTTGATGATTTTTCAGGGTTTTCATCCATTGAATATTTGATTCATCAACTTGCATTTTAGCATACGGATACCACAAAGTTGAAAAATCGGAACAGCGTGAACCTTCATCAAAATTACAACCGCAATCTTCCTCCCCATCTCTTAATTGAATTTCAACATTTCCTGCAATGACATTGATTCCCCAATCTCTGACAGCGTTGACTGTTTCATTTGGCGATGCACAATACCCAACAACATCACCGGTATGGTAAATATTTACCGCTGGAATTTGAAGTTTTTCGGCTTCTTCCTTTAATGCTTCTAGCGCATGAATATTACTGTAAGATCCTCCAAAAAAGAGGTGCAAATGAGAAGATTCCATTTTATGCTATTTGAATTTTAACCATTTGGGAACAAAGTAAACAATAAAACACATCAATAATGCAAATAAAGTAATCCAAAGTAAGTCATTATAAGGACCGCTAGTGAAGAACATTTGTTCTGGAAAAAGATCTAACGCTGTCATAATTCCAAAAACAATTCCAACTGTTACGCTTAAAAAGAAGCTTATTTTAGGAGCAGGAGTTTTCCAAAAAAGAAAAATTGGTGTTAAACCAATTACCATAACCCCGCTAATTGTAGTGGCTGAAAGAATTTTTGGATCAAAGAACAAAGGAATAGAACCCGCTATTGCAAATATAAGCATTGACCAACGCCCTACCTTTAAAGTTGCTCCTCTTTTTAAATCAACTGCAATTAATTTTGAAGCCGAAGAAAACGAAGAATCCAATGTAGAAGATGCGGAAACAATCATAATTAAATTGATTAACAATAACATTACAGGGCCAAAGAGCGTTCCGAATGTTGTTAAATTACTAGATTTAGCACCATTTAATCGACCGTAAATACCAACAAGACTGAACAAGAAAATTAATGCTCCTCCAATTATTCCAGCAAAAATAAAACTCCATAAAGTAGTTTTTGGTTTACTGATAAATCCGCGATCTGTCATTACTGGATCATGGAATGGATAAGAAAAACTGTGTAATAATCCAACCAAAATTAAATTGATTCCATTGTCGAATGAAAAATCTCCTTCTGTTACTACTTCTCCAAATGTTGATTGACTTTGACCATTAAAAATGACTAAAATAGAAATCAATAAAATTCCGAATAATGCGATTTGAATTAAATCAGAAAAAATGGAACTGCTTAATCCTCCTTTTAAGGAATAAATCAATGTCAATACTGTAAAAACAATCACTGAAGAGTAAAATGGAACGCTGCCGTACTCTCCAAAATAATAACCAATAACCATTGTATTTGACCACACTTCATTGAATAATCGAATAGCAATTACAACTGAAAATAGCTGTAATGCTTGTCGACCAAATTTTTCTCTTAAAAAAGAGTGAATACTTGTGATTCCTCCTTTCGTTCGCATGCGATAAATAATAACTCCGGCTACCAAAAATGAAGCATAGTAAGATGCATAAGCTAATCCTCCAGTAAAACCGTGCTCAAACCCAAGATCTGAAGCAACGGCAATTGATTTAGCGAAAACCCAGGAAATAACTAAGCTCCCTGTAAGCATTCCAAAATTGGGCGATTTCCCTTTTGAATTCGCCGCAAAAAACTGTTTCGAATCCTTTGCCCATGGAGAGAAAACAATCAGCAGGAGACTGGTTACAATAACCAGCATCCATTGCCAAAATTTAAAATTATCCATTATTGCTCCCACCATCCTTTACTGTTGTAATTGTCACCTCCAATTGCTCCAACAGCTGACAAATAATTTGATCCATTCACTGCTTGTTCGGTTGAAGGATAAGCATATCTCACAGGAAATACATCGTTATTCAAATTGTCTTGAGGAATCGTTAAAACCGGAAAACCTGTTCTTCGGAAATCAAACCAAGCTTCGTAACCGTTCATAAATGAAGCAATCCATTTCTGCGTCATGATTTGTTCTAAATCTGTTCCGCTACCCAATGGAACTGAAACTTGTGATAAATATCCGCTTGGCATGGTTAATCCTAAATGATTAAATGAAGCCTGAATTCCGTTTTGATAAAAAGTAGACGCCATTCCAGAAATAATTCCTTTATGTGCTGCTTCTGCCAAACAAAATTGCAATTCAGCATAAGTCATAAATGCAGCTTTTACGGCATCTGGCTCATCCCGAAGATAGCTTCCTAATAATGAAACATCACTTAAATTATAACTGTTTTGATTCTGTCTGCTCAATCCGTTCGGAATTCCATTGTACTCTTCATTGGTTGGAGTCGAATTCACGGTTGGCTTATAATAATGTTTCAATCGCGGATCGTTTAACGGAGCAAAAATATCTTCTGCTGTTTTACTCATTCTCACATCAACAAAACGGCCTTCTCTTTCTGTGAAAATAACCCATTGATTTGGAGAAGCAGATAAATAAGGAACTACAGCTTCTTGCATTCCACTTTGGAAAATTGCTCCATTGTCAACAATACTTTGCATTTCAGCGGACACATCAACTTTTCCACTGATACGCAACAAATATCGTACACGTAAACTATTGGCAAAAGCAATCCATTGATTCAAATTTCCTTGATACATGATGTCGCCATCGATCTTATCAGTAGTAGATTGAAGTGTAATGACTGCTTTTTCAAGTAAATCAAGAATCCCACCATCTGCCGTATAAATTAATTCTTGCTGATCAAAAGCTGGAGTAAAATTAGCTTCACTTTGACCTTTTAAGGCATCAAAATAAGGGACATTTGTCCAAAGATCTGTCAATAAACTGGCTTGATGAGCAGTGAGAATATCGGCCACAGCAGAATATGCATCATTTCCTTGTTCACTATCTTTAATGTCTTTTAAATCTTTCATTAAACGATAAGTTTCCGTCCACAAACCTTCATTTGAACCTAAATTATATCGGTCTACTGGCAAAAACTCCAAATTAGAAGAATGTTGAGCCAATAAACTTCCTGCGTGCCAACCCCAATACGCTTGATTGTTTGAACCTTCTGCAAGTACATTCGACAATAAAAATTGCGGATTTACATTTTCAGGTGCATTTTGATTGATATTGGCTTGATCGAATTTCTTACACCCTATAAATAGGAAAGAAATAAATGAGTATAATAATATTTTTTTCATCGTCTTAAAATTTAAATTTAACTTGAATTCCATAACTTCTTGAGGATGGATAAGACAAGTCTTCTACTCCATAAATTTGAGAAGTTCCTTGCATAGCGCTTAGTTCTGGATCAAAATGCGGATTCTCTGTCCATGTAAATAAGTTACTTGCTACAATTCCAATTTTGAATTCCTGAATATTGAATTTGGAAACCCAGCTGTTTGGAAATGTATATGAAAGTCCGATTTCTCTAATTTTCAAATAAGAAGCATCGTATACAGAACTTTCTTCGTTTGCTCTATTATAGAATTGATTGTAATATTCTGCTGCCGAAACTGATGTTGTATTTTCCTCGTAAACAGGATTACTTTCTGTTCCAACATTTACTACACCATCACCTATAATTCCTTCTTCACGTCCATCAATAGTCTCTGCAAGTACTCCTGATGTTGAACCAACAGCTTTTGTTCTTGAGATTATTTCACCACCTTGACGCCAATCTAAAAGGATATTCAGTTCAAAACCTTTGTACTTAAATCTATTTCCAAATCCTACGATAAAGTCTGGATTATAATTCCCTAAGTAACGCAATTCATTGTCACGAATAGGCAATCCATTCGCTCCGTAAATAATTCGTCCTTCATCAGTTTTCATAAATCCTGTTCCATACATATCACCAATTCGTCCGCCATTTTCAGCATCTGCTATGTAAAAAACAGTGTTTTCAGCTGTAGTATATAAGCGCGCAAACCCTGTTGTGTATTGATCAATTCCCTCTGGCAACTCAGTTACATAACTTGCGCCTTTACTAAAGTTAGCAAAAGCAGTCCAACTAAAGTTTTGACGTTTAACAATTGATCCTGTCAACATTATTTCAATTCCTTTACTTTGAATTTCTCCTCCGTTGATCACCTGTCCAGAATATCCACTTGCAGAAGAAGTTGGCAACGTGATAATTTGATCTTTTGCTGTGTTTTGATAAACTGTCACATCCACTCCTAATCTTTCTTTGAAGAAATACAATTCAACGCCTGTTTCCAAAGCATTAATTCGCTCGGGCTTTAAGTTTTCATTCAATAAAGTCGAACTATTTGTTAACAGCGGATAACTTCCATAATTTTGATTGAAAGAATAAGTATTTCTCAGTTGAAATGGACCTGTGTCAGAACCTACACTTGAAGTACTGGCTCTCAATTTTCCATAAGAAAACCATTTTGGTAATTCTATTTTTTCTGAAAACACAAAAGCTCCATTCACAGAATAATAAGCGAATGAGTTACTTTCACTAGGTAAAGTTGTTGACCAATCATTTCTTACTGTAAGGTCTAAGAATAAAAATCTATCGAAGCCAATTCCTGTTAATCCGTAAACTGAATTTATTTGTTTTTGAGCGTTAAATTGCGAGGCTTTTAAAGCCACTTTTGAATTTTCAAAATTGTAAACTCCAGGAACAGATAATTGTCCAGCCAATAAACTTTTATACTTTGTTTCTTGCGTGAAATTATTAGCTCCAATTGCTGCATTAAAACTCCATTTTTCTCCGAAAGTGTTATCATATCCTAACATTAAATCGGTGTTTAATTCTGAAAAAGTCACATTGTCTTCTCTGTAAGCACCATTTTTAAAACGTTGTGTGCTAAATGCTCTTTGTGAAGTTCTTAAATCAGCATAAGTGTCAATTCCTGATCTAAAACGAATATTCCAATGCTCTGAAATCTCATATTTCAAAATAGCATTTCCTAATAAACGATTTTTCTCAAATCCATTGCGATTTTCAAAGACATTAAAGTATGGATTATCTAGCCATTGCGTATTGTAATTGAACTGACGGAACCCTTCTTGACCTGACTGCCAATAATCTTCCGCCGCTTCTAAATCAACCTGTCTTCCCATCCAAAGGAAAGAATACATCACATTTTCACTTCCATACCCTAGACCTGGTCTGTGAGTAGAAGAGGAATTAATGAACGTTGCATGTGTTCGAATGCTCAATCTCGGTGAAAAATTATAGGTACTTGTAAAAGCCACATTATTTCTCTTAAAATCAGAATTTGGGAGCGTTCCTTGGTTATCTAATCGTGTGTATGACAAACGGAAACTTCCACTCTCATTGGCTCCAGATAAAGCTATATTTTGCTGACTTGTAACTCCAGTGTTAAAAAAGTCTCTCACATTATCAGGATTTTCTGTCCACGGTGTTGCCGTAATTGGATTTCCTTTTCTAGCAATCACATCACCACCGCGCAATGGATTTCCGTTCTCATCGAAAGAACCGCCATCATATTGTGTGATTAATTGACCGTTTAATGCTGGACCAAAACTAACCAATCCACCATCACCGATTCCACCTCCAAGTCCATCTTCGTAGGCAAACTTTCCTCCAGATCCTTGACCATAAGTATTTTGAAATTCAGGAAGAAAGGCAATCTGCTCAAATGTCACACTAGAATTGATGCTCACACCGATTCCTTCGCTTCGTTTTCCTTCTTTTGTTTCAATAATAATAACACCTCCAGCAGCTCGAGAGCCATACAATGCTGCAGCACTAGGTCCTTTCAACACATTAATAGATTCAATGTCATCAGCACTAAAGTCTCCGATTCCATTTCCATAATCTACTTCATGAAAACCAGATTCTAGATTCTCAGTATTATTTGCAATGAATTCATTACTCACCGGAACTCCATCCACAACAAAAAGTGGTTGATTATTTCCAGAAAGAGAGGTTTCGCCACGAATGATTATTCTAGATGAAGAACCAACGCCAGAAGAACCGCTTGTTGTTTGAACTCCCGCAACTCTTCCTGCTAGTGAGTTTACTAAATTCGGATGACGGACTTCTGTGATTTCTTCACCTTTCAAAGATTGAATTGCATAACCTAAATCTCTTTTACTGCGTTTTAAACCAAGCGCTGTAATAACGACCTCATCCAGTTCATTTACAGAAGAGATAAGCGTAATTGTCCAATCTAACTTGGTTTGTACAGAAAACCCTTGACTTTTATATCCAACTGCTGAAAACTGAACAGAGTCTGTTGCATTAACAACAAGTTGAAAAGCACCTTTTTCATCAGTTTCAGCACCTTGGTTTTTACCAATTATTTTTACTTTGACGTAAGTAATAGCTTCATTTTTTTCATTGAATACCACACCTTGTATTGTTTTTTGAGACAATACAGTTAAACCAACCATCAGCATGACGGTCGTTATGAAAAACTTCATTTCGAATTTGTTTTAGTTAAAATATTTTGAATTAGATTCCGATAATTTTCGGAGAGTATTGCTTTTAAGCAGCCGGTGAACCTCTAATTTCAGTAACGCCAATTTGAAGGGCGTTCATTTTTAACTGTCGATAATTATAGTGGTGTTTTATAGGTCGAATTAAGCACAAGAAGAAATAATCTTCAATTAGGCATATTTCTTTTTCAATTAATTGTTGAATGAAGAGTTTTAAATCAGAATGAGTACTCAATTCAGTGTAAACAGTTTCCAATTGAATATAACTACTTCCCTGGAAAATAGCGCGTTTTTCAATAGATTCCACAACTCGACTTGTGCTCCAATCAACTGATTCAAAAGAACATTTTGAAAATGCGTATTTCGTTAAACCAATTGTATAAGCGCCGCCTAAATTTGTTTTTCCAACAACAACATCATTATTTTCAAAACAATGTACAACGTCGTGCAAAGTTTGACTCGATACTTGAGGTGTGTCATTTCCTAAACTAATAACGGCATCATAACCTTTTTCGAAAATTGATTTAAAAGCATTTTTGAACCGTTCAGCGAAGGTATTTCCATGTTGATGAGATGAATCAATGATGAAATAATCGTAATTCGTCTGCTTTACGGTATTGACAATTCGCTTGTTAAGATACTTAAATAAATGTACGTTCTTACTGCTTTCCCCTTTTATAAGTTGCTTAAGTTTAGACTCTTCGTATGCATTTCGCACAAAGAGTAAGACCGCTATTTTATTTATATCTCTCAACTATTCTTTATAACTTCAGTGTTTAACTCCTCAAAATTAACTTATTATCCCAAAGTTTGAAGTTATTTTTATTCATCGAACTTATTAAATGTCGTTTTGTCCATTTTGGACTTTTATGTGTTTTAGATTTATTGAATCATTTCTCACATAAAAATTCAGTTCTTAAATCGTTATTTGACATAAAAAAATAAAATTGATAAATAGTCTTTGTAAGAAAACTCCAAATACTGAGTTATGCTTACTACGACAAGCTAGTACAAGTGTTTTTGAAACTTTCTTATCAAAGACTTAAAAATCTTTAGTTTTCTTGTGGACATTAAATAACAAGTAAACCACTTTAATTCTGAATAAGTAATTGTTTACACAATGATTAAAATAATTATATATTCTATAAAACTCTACTTTTTTTAAGTATAAAATTTTCTATACCCAGCCAAAAGTCATGTTTAAACCCTACATTTGGCTAAGTATAGAAATTTATGAGAAAGATAATTGGAAGAGATAATGAGCTTAAAACTTTGCAGCGAGCTATTGATTCCGATAGTTCTGAGCTTATTGCCATCTATGGTAGAAGGAGAATCGGAAAGACATTTTTAATTCGTGAAGCTTATAAAAAAGAAATAGTTTTTGAAGTATCTGGAATTCCTGATGGAACTTATAAACAGCAGATTTCTAATTTCTACAATAAAATTCTAAAGAGTGCTAAGAGGTTCAAAAAAAGAGAAGAACCTAGTGATTGGCTAGAAGCCTTCTCATTATTGGAAGAATACATTTCTGGAATTAAAAGCAAGAAAAAGAAAGTAATCTTTATTGATGAACTTCCTTGGATACACACTCCGAAATCTAATTTCGTTTCCTTATTTGCTCACTTTTGGAATGACTACTGCACAAAAAGAGATGATTTAATAGTTGTGATATGTGGTTCTGCAGCCTCATTTATGATTAACAAAGTAATTAAAGATAAAAAGGGATTACACAATCGAATCACTTATCCGATTAGATTATTGCCCTTCAATCTCCATGAAACAGAATTGTTCTTGAAGTCTAAAAAAGTTAATCTCAGTAGGTATGATTACTTACAAATCTACATGGCAATTGGAGGAATTCCACATTACCTCGATAAAATAATTTCTGGAGACAGCGTTGCAACAGCAATTGACAGATTGTGTTTTAAGTCTGGCGGAATACTAGTCGATGAATTTGATATTGTTCTTTCCTCTTTATTTGACAATTCAAAAAACCATGAAAAAATCGTAGAAGGATTATCAAAATCAAAAAATGGATTAACAAGAGCCGAAATTGTTTCCAATACAAGTATTAGTTCTGGAGGTACATTGACACGAACAATCAGCGAACTAACCGAATCAGGATTTATTTCAGAATACAAACCATTTGACAAAGTTTTGAAAGAGACTTTGTATCGCTTGTCTGATGAGTATTCTTTGTTTTATTTGAAGTACATAAAAAACAATTCCGATGACAGTTGGACTGCCTTATTTAACTCACGCAGTTATATTTCTTGGGGTGGATTTGCATTTGAAGCGATATGTTTAAAGCATACTCCACAACTAAAAAAAGCATTAGGAATTGGAGGAATTAGCTCAAATAGTTCGAGTTGGAAAAATAAGAATGCTCAAATCGATTTGGTTATTGATAGAAGTGATAATTGTATCAATTTATGCGAAATAAAATTTTCAACTTCAGAATACGCAATTAGTAAACAATACAAAGTTTCATTACTCAACAAGAAAAGTGAATTCATAAAAGAACTAACCACTAGAAAAAATATTTTCACCACTATGATCACCACTTTTGGAGTAAAAAACAATCAAAATAGCAACAATTCAATCGACAATCAAATCACTATGGATTGTCTTTTTGAAAAATATTAAATTTCTATACCCAGCCAAAAGTGATGTTTAAACTATACTTTTGGCTGGGTATAGAAATTAATTTAGAATAAGAAAGAATAAAGAATCTCCAATAAAAACAAAGTAAATAAACTATAAATCAATGCATTGAAACATTAAAAAGATTTAAAAAACTTCTATCTACATAATAACCAACAAATGAACCTCTATTCTTTTATTGGAAACTATTCGAACGGAATAAGTTCCTTTCGCATATTTATTTGCATCAATAAAATGATTCTTTTCGCCTTGTGGAAACTTCCCTTCATAGATAAGCTCCACTCTTCTTCCCATTCCATCCACTAATTCTATTAAACCTTCTTCATTTGCATTCGCTTTAACTGGAATTACAGTAATTGCAGATGCTGGATTTGGATAAACTTCAAGTGATTCTATTTCTTCATTTTCAAGACTTGCAGCAGCAGCATCAAAAACAGTAAACTTCCAATATCCAGCAGGTGCTGGCATCGGACGTGCAATTGATTTTCCGGAATTTGAAGTTGCTTCAATATAATAATGTACATCAACTTCTCCAATTTGAGCAGGAATGAACGCTTGCCAATCCTCATTTCCTATATCTGTCATAGCAATTGATTGATAAGTTCCAGACAATCCTATTTTGTAATAAAGCGTTGCCGACGAAATTCCTGAACGATGAGAAATATAAGCAGTCGCTTGATAAGCATTGAGATTATCATACGTATCTCTCAAACGTTGGTGAGAAATCATCAATGGATCCTGAACACCAACAGAATGCGTAATGCAATGAATTGCTCCTCCTGATGCAATTAAAGTTTCCCCAGAATCATAATCTACATTCACACCAACAATGTTATATCCAGGCATTGCTTCTTCCAGAATACGTTGTGCGATGGTGTCATATTCTTCTCTGTAAAAAGGAACAATTACCGTATTATTGACAAATAGTTGATTCGCATAAGTGCGGTAATGTCCATTATTATCGGGATAAGAACCACTTGTTGAAGGTGGCGCAGGAATTCTAATTACACGATAAGGTGTTCCATAAACGGAAGTAAAATTACTCAAGAGGTATTGGAGATTCGCTTCTATTTGTGGTCCATCAGCAACTCCTGCCGGATATTCACTTACCAAAAGTGTTTCCTCATCTATGAACTTTATCTGCATGTCAATATGATCAATAGCGTCATAAGGCAAGCGTTCAACTTTTAGGTAATTCTCAATTCCCATAAAGTCATTAAAAATAGCATTGAGATCTTGATCCGTTTTCGGAGTAACTCCATAGTTATTTGAAACAGCATTTTCATCGAGAATTAACTTCGAAGAAACACTTGTTCCAAATCCATCGGTCATATAATTTCCTCCTGTCGCAATCACATCCGTTGGAGAAGAAGTCATTTGATAAATTGGAATATTTAAAAAATTAGCATAAGCTTCAGGAGCTTGATTATCCAAAGGTCGTGGTCGATTATAAATCCAATCGACTAAAATTAATGAATCGTTCCAATCTTTGTAAACTGAGTTGGCCGCATAATCTCGTAACCATATTGAGTTGAAATTATAATCAAGAAAAACGACATTGGTCATAGCAACACCAGCATTTTGCAAAATTGAAGTAACGCTATTTTCATTCGGAGTCAAAATTAAAACCTTACATTCATTTACAGCAGCTGCTACAATTCCCGTCAAAGTAGTTGGATAATTTTGATCCCAAGCGACTAACAAATATTCAATTTCTTCCCATTCAGCCATGGTACGTAAATTCCCAATTGGAGGAGTTGTTGAACCTCGTTCTGGAGAATAATCACTGAATTGATAGGTTGACATTTGTTGTTTCTCTTCTTCCGTTAACCAACGTGGCAAAGATTCTTCTTGTGAATAAAGGGAGAATATTGAACAAAAGAATATTGTGGAAATCGTGAGGATACCGTTTTTCATAAAGCAGATAATTTTAATAAAAGTACGGAAACATAATTGTTAATGGTTAAGGTTTAATTATTAACGTGGTCTTGATTGTTAGGTTATCCGATATTTCAACATCAACTAGGGATTATAAATCCTACACACTAAACAATTGAATGACTTATGCTAATAAGATCATGAATGTGATTTTTTTTTTAAAAAGACAATGTGCAAGTAATCAATGAAATATTTCGAAAGAACGTTATGATTGAAAAGGAATGCTCTGCTGAATGCAATTTACGGACGAATGCAATTTACGGACGAATGCAATTCGTCCCTACTGCATCCTTCAAACCAAAATCCATAATCTTGATTGAACACCGCCACGAACCAAAAAACCATCCCACAAATTCGTAATTCGTAATTTCTAATTCGTAATTAACTCCCCCACGAATTCAAAATTCAACATTAACATACCGTTAAACATTAATAATTCAACATTAATCATTAACTAACCTTCCCCACCTTCTTCTTAATCTCATTTAATTTAAACAAAGCCTCAACAGGAGTCAAAGTATCGATATCCATATTGGCCACCTCATCTCGAATACTTACTAAAATAGGATCATCCAATTGGAAAAAGCTCAATTGCATATCGGCAGAATTACCCGCTTCTTTGACTTTTTCTCTATCTGAACCTCGGTTTGAAGCTTCTAATTCTTTCAACATTTTTGTTGCGCGTTCAATTACTGGATTTGGCATTCCAGCAAGCTTGGCAACGTGAATTCCGAAACTATGTTCACTTCCTCCTTCAATCAATTTACGCAAGAACAAGATTTTCGTACCGACTTCTTTTACTGAAACCGTATAGTTCTTGATGCGAGGAAATTTATTCGTCATTTCGTTTAACTCGTGGTAATGGGTTGCGAATAAGGTTTTACATTTTGCTTGCGGATATTGGTGAATATATTCTGCGATTGCCCAAGCGATAGAGATTCCGTCATAAGTACTTGTTCCACGACCAATCTCATCCAAGAGCACTAAACTCCTTGGAGAAAGGTTATTCAAAATACTGGCAGTTTCGTTCATTTCGACCATAAAAGTTGATTCACCTGAAGAAATGTTATCAGAAGCTCCAACTCTTGTAAATACTTTATCTACTAAGCCGAGTTTGGCAGTTTTCGCTGGAACAAAGCATCCCATTTGAGCCATGAGTGAAATCAAAGCAGTTTGACGAAGTATTGCACTTTTACCCGACATGTTTGGCCCAGTAATCATGATAATTTGCTGCGTGTCATTGTCTAAATAAACATCATTCGCAATGTAGTCTTCCCCTACTGCCATTTGCTTTTCAATCACAGGATGGCGACCATCTTTAATGTCGATTGCATAACCTTCATTCAACTCTGGACGATTGTAATTGTGTGTTTTAGAAACTTTCGCAAACGAATGGAAACAATCCAATTGACCTATTAAAAAAGCGTTGAACTGAATTGGCGTGATATATTCTGCCATTGACAAAGTCAGATCAAGAAAAAGCCTTCTTTCAATCAAATCAATTTTATCCTCTGCTCCTAGAATTTTTGTTTCGTAAATCTTTAATTCTTCAGTGATATAGCGTTCAGCATTTACCAAAGTTTGCTTACGAATCCATTCTTCTGGAACCTTATCTTTATGTGTATTTCGAACTTCTAAATAATATCCAAATACATTATTAAATGCAACTTTTAAACTTGGGATTCCTGTTCGCTCCGCTTCTCTCTTTTGTAAATCTTCTAAGAAAGATCTTCCTGAATTAGAAAGTTTACGCAATTCATCTAATTCTTCATTGAAACCGTCTGCAATTACTTTTCCTTTTCCAATTTGAATTGCTGCATCGTCATCCAATTGCTCCGAAATTAAAGCTATCAATTGTTCACAAGGATTCATGCGGTCTGCAATGCTTAACAATGCTTTAGCATCTGTGCTTTTTAAAATATTTTGAATTGGCTCAATTTCTAATAAAGTATTCTTGAGTTGGTTTACTTCTTTCGGGTTGACTTTTCCCACTGCGATTTTAGAAGCCAATCGTTCTAAATCATAAATATTACTCAAGCGCTGACTCAATTCAAAAGTAACATCATCATTAGCAAGTAAAGCATCCACAGCATCTAATCGAGCCTCAATTGCTTTTAAATCTTTCAATGGCAAAACCATCCATCTTTTCATCATTCGACCACCCATCGGAGTAATCGTTTTATCCAAAACAGACAATAAAGTCGCGCCATTTTCATGCGGAGAATTAATCAACTCTAGGTTTCTCGTTGTAAAACGGTCTAACCACACATATTTATCTTCTTCAATCCTGCTGATTTTAGAAATATGTCCCAATTGTTTGTGTTGTGCTTCTGAAATATATTGTAGAATCGAACCCGCTGCTATTATTCCTTCTGTTAATTCCTCTACGCCAAATCCTTTAAGATTTTTGGTTTGAAAATGTTTATTTAATGATTCACGACCAAAATCTTCTGAGAAAACCCAGTCTTCTTGTCGGAATGTATAAAAACGTTCGCCAAATAATTCTTTAAATTTTTGATCTTGTTGACGCGAATAAAGCACTTCACTCGGCTCAAAACCTTGCATTAATTTATCGATGTATTCTGAATTTCCTTGAGCGATTAAAAACTCTCCAGTTGAAATATCCAAGAACGCAACTCCATGTTCTTTCTTTCCGAGGAAAATAGAAGCTAGGAAATTGTTTTTGTTGTGTTCCAAAACTTGATCATTCATAGCCACTCCAGGAGTTACCAATTCTGTAACACCTCGCTTAACTATAGTTTTGGTCAATTTTGGATCCTCCAGCTGATCACAAATAGCAACACGTTCTCCAGCACGCACTAATTTTGGCAAATAGGTATTTAAAGAATGATGCGGAAATCCAGCTAATTCGATATGCTGAGCAACTCCATTTTTTCTTTTAGTGAGCACAATTCCTAAAATTCTAGAAGCCTTAATTGCGTCTTCTCCAAAGGTTTCATAAAAATCTCCCACACGAAATAACAATAATGCCGTCGGATGTTTCGACTTGATCTGATTGTATTGTTTCATCAGAGGAGTTTCTGCTGGTTTATTTTCTTTCTTTGTATTCGCCAAAATGAAATTGTTTGTGTTTATTTGCAATCTGTAAACATACAAGTTTCGTTGGAAAGTCCAATGGTTACAATGTTCCAGTTATTAATACTTATGAACAGAAAGTTAAAACTTTGGGAGTTAAATCGCCCAACAGTAGAGGAGTTTAAAGAGAAAGAGAAGTTTCCATTAGTGGTTGTTCTTGATAATATTAGAAGTTTAGCAAATGTGGGAACGTTTTTCCGAACGGCTGATGCATTTAATGTGTCGAAAATTATTCTTGGAGGAATTACTGCTCAACCGCCTCACCGTGAGATTCAAAAAACTGCCTTGGGAGCAACGGAATCTATTGACTGGGAACACCATGAAAACTTGGTTGATTTATTGAAACAATACCAAGCTGATGGATATATAGTTTACGCTGTTGAACAAGCAGAAGAAACTCAAATGCTGCATGAATTAGACATAAAAACTGAAGAAAAGCACGTTTTGGTATTTGGAAATGAAGTGGATGGTGTGCAGCAGGAAATTATTGACATTGCTGATGTGGTGTTGGAGATTCCACAGTTTGGAACGAAGCACAGTTTGAATGTTTCTGTTTGTGCTGGAGTGGTGCTTTGGGAGTTTGTAAGGGTGATAGGTGCTTAACCGCAAAGATAGCAGAGATTTACGCAGAGGTCACAAAGAAAAAAATGAGTATTACAACTTAGCGACCTCCGCGAAAAAACTCCGCGCCTCAGCGGTTAAAATTTGGAAATCTTCGCTTGAAATCCGCCAACTTCTTTTCCCTTTCAACTTCAAACAACTTTGCCTTTTCTGATTCCGGATGCAAAGCCCTATGTTCAAATAACATCCTTAACTTATCGTATTCCTGAGAAATCATATTTGTTTCTGATGTAAAATAAGTTGATTTGAAACGTTTCCATATTTCATCAACCGCAATTTCATTAGGATGAACTCCGTCTTTTGAATAAAATCCATAATCGCGCATTTCATCCATCATTAATTCATACGCTGGGAAACAATCAACATTAGCATATTTGTCATTCAATTCGTGAACAGCATTTAACAATACAGCTTTGCTTCTAGAATTCTCCACTATTCCATCTTTTGTATGACGAACTGGACTTACAGTAAAAATAATTTTCGTTTCACTTTCAGACTTTAACCGCTCAATTACTTCACTCCATTTTTCAGTAATTTCATCAATAGAAAGCAAACGTTTTTCGAAATCAGTATTCGGGGCTTTATGACAATTGGCAACTATTTGATGAGTTGAAGTTTTTTCATAAACCCATGCTGTTCCAAAAGTCACAAATAGAACTTTCGCAGTTGATAAAGCATTTAGATAATCCTGACGGTTTTCAACAACCTTAGTTTTTAATTCATCTTGATTATAAGCAAAGCAAGTACTATTCGCTAACCATGAAAGTGAAACTCCATCTCTTTCGAAAACTGAATCTTTTAAAACTTCATCATTTTCCAAAAGTATTTCAGCCAATGAAATTGGATTAAAAACTACTCCAAAAGGATTCGCTTGAACATTAAATCCAGAACCTGTCATTTTTTGAGACAAATGCTCAGAAAAACAACTTCCTAAGAATAGGTAATTAGTATGATAATCAATTAAATGACGCTGCGGAATTTCAACTTTAGTTTTGCGCATAATTTAATCATTGGTAAGCGTTTCTTCTAATACTCTGCTCCAATTTTTCCATTTCCCATAATCTCCAATGGTTTCATTGTGCCAAAGTGCTACAAAGTTTCCTCCATAAATTCGTACCTCTTTTTTGAGTTTTTTGACAGTTTTAATCGCTTCATCTACATTTAATTCCATATACTCATTCAACGTTCCATCCATATATGAAATAGGATGAAGCCTTAATTTTGATGGTCTATTTTCTTTTAAATTATACCAAATAAATGGTCGTGCTATTCCAGCTCTAAATCCTATCTGATCAGCATATCCCAATGAATAATCATCGGTAAAACCAACTTTCTCTAAATCTGCAAAAGTATAAGGTAATCTAACTTTCAAAAAGTGCTGACGCGTATTGGTAACTTCTTTAGTTAGAATTTCTTCTATCCTTGCTTTCTCGTCACGCAAAATAACTTTAGAAGTATTTGATTGATAACTCGGATGCAAGCCAACATCAGCATATTCATTCACTTCATTTATTAATCTGCGGTGATGAAGATTATCATAATCAACATTTCGGTCATAAGTATTGTAATCTCCTAGTAACCAAAAAACTTTTACACCAAAACCTCTTTTGGCTATTCCTTCGATTATATCGTAAGTGTCGTAAGGATCTTTCTTTAATCCAGCCAAAACTTCTTGGCGTTCTTTCAATCGGAAACGATCATATTTCAGAAGATCTTTGGCAATACTCATGTATTTTCTCCAACCTTTTTTCAATCGATAAGCATAAACATTATCAATATCGAAAGATGGAATCACTTTAAAAGGAATTTTAGCGGCATTTAATGAACATCCATTTTGTGACTCAACAAAAGAAATAAATAGCTCAGACCAACGCTCAACAACCAACTTATTAAGCCAATTCATTTTAAACAAAAGTGATTTAGCTCCGACATTTCTGTCGTGTTCATCAGTTTCTTCATTCAAATAATCGTCGTATAAGGAAATAACATAGAAAATGCTTCCTAAAACATCCGGAACACCATCAATACTGAGTAATTCTTGATTATTCCATTCAGATTTAAGCACAATATGTTTTAATATCTCCTCTTCAAATAAGATAGTGGAAGGATAAATAGTCGCGTCTTCTTCAAATACTCTGTCCTCAGAATAAGCCAATTTAGGAAAAGGCGCATCCTTAAAGCTTTTGACATCATTCACCAATCGGTATTCGATATTTCTATCATCGAAAATTACCGACAAAGTATAGGTCAAGCGTCTAGAAATTTGATCTGCATAGATTGTGAGCATCATATTATGCTAATCTACTTATTTTTTGAAATATTTCGGATTTTTGAGTTGATATTTTTTTTGTAGAGGCACAATGCATTGTGCCTCTACAAAAAAAACATCCTATCTATTTCGCTTCATTCAAACTCCAATCATAATCTTGGTAAGTAATTTCAGCACCTGGCTTGATTTTTACTTTCGAATACTTATTGATGTAAGCAATTACTGAAGGAGCATTATTTTTGAAATCTCCTGAGAACCATTTAAACAAAGAAGAAACATCCGCTTTATCTTCTGCAATGGTATTTTTAGTTTTGTCATTGATGAAACTTTTCATTTGTTCATCCATCTGCTCCTCAACTTTATCTCCTGTAAAAGCTCCTTTACGTAAAGCTGGACAAGAAACTGAAGCACAATTTACAACTGCATGAACTCTGGCATCATCCCAATCTTTTCTTAAGATATTGTGTTCGATGTTGTTCAAATCATAAGTCTCATCACCCAAATGGATGAATTTTATGTCCCATGATGTGTTCACACGATAAACAGAACCACCCAAATCTTTAATGGATTTAACTGGATAATTTCGAATAATCAATTGAATGGTAAATGCATTATAAGCGTTAATCCAATAAGCTTTTTTCTGACCAGATGTCCATTTCTCATTAGGATGATTATCAGCCAATTGCTTTAAGTAGGAATTAAGTTTTGTAGAATCTTTTGTAAACCCTTTATAGTTTACAAAACCATCATCTGTGACATATTTCTTGGTGAGCTGATCCCACTTTTCATGCTTATGCACTGATTCATCGGTTTGTGCAAAAGATTGCGTTGCGATAGAAAGTAAAAAGAAATAAGGTAAAATTTTCAATATAAACATATAAGTATTTTAAATTTGTACTAATGAAACATTCAATAATCATTCCAACGCTTAACGAAGAAGAGAAGATTTCTCAACTTTTAAGCTTCCTTTCGGCAAATGTCTTATCCAATACAGAAATTGTTGTGGTGGACGGTGGAAGTAAAGATAAAACAATCGAATTGGTAAAAAGGTTTAGCAATGTTAATTTAATAGAAACCAAAAAGGCCTCAAGAGCATTTCAGTTAAATGAAGGCGCACGTCAGGCAAAAGGAGAAATCTTATACTTTGTTCATGCAGATGTGCTTCCTCCTGAGTCATTTGAAGAGGATATAAAACATTCTATTACCTCTGGAAATGATTTTGGCTGCTATAGATTTGTTTTTGACAAGAACGCTTTAATGCTGAAATTTAATGCTTGGTGGACACGCTTCGATTTTATGTTTTGCAGAGGTGGTGATCAAACATTATTTGTAACAAAAGACGTATTTCAAAAGTTGAACGGTTTCGATGAAAACTTCGTTATCATGGAAGACTTTGATTTTATTCTAAGGGCCAGAAAGCAATTTAAATTCCGAATTGTACCCAAAGATGTAGTCGTTTCGGCACGTAAATACAAACTAAACTCCTATTTCAAAGTCAACATGGTTAACTTGTATAGCTATTGGTGTTTTATGTTTGGAAAATCACCTGAAAAAATCAGGGATAATTATAAGAATTGGTTGACTTTTGATTAGGTGAAATATCGAGAGAATATTTCGATTAATTTAGCGCCTTCGACAGGCTCAGTCACCGAAGAGCAATACGTTGACTGAGCCTGTCGAAGGGAACAATCGAAATGTCGAAAATCTTTGAATCCCTCAACTCATATTCTACTTCTTTAATAAGAAAGCTTCAAAGACAAGGCTTGTGAAGTTTTTAATTGCAAGAGTTTATATACTTAAATGACTGCAATTTAAAACACCTGTGCAGAGCTTGCCGAAGTAAGCATAACGCAGAATTTGGAGTTTTCTTGTAAAGACTAACACCATTTCAAAATCTCACCAGCTATAAACTCAGCTGCTTTTCCATCTCCATATAAACTAGGGAACTCTGCTCCTTTTTGACCCATCATACTTTTTACACCTTCAACAATTCTATTTTTATCAGCATCAGTAATCACAGCAACTCCTTGTTCAACGATTTCAACCCATTCAGTTTCTGGACGTAAAATCACACATGGTTTTTTGAAGAAATAAGCTTCTTTTTGTAATCCACCACTGTCTGTAATAATCAATTGACAATTCTTTTCTAATGAGATTATCGTTAAAAATGAAACTGGAGGAATAATCTTGAATTGCTTGCATTCTTTTATTTTTTGATGAAATTCATCTGAAAAATGAGTTTCCATGCATTTATGTGTACGCGGATGCAAAGGCAAAACAATTAAATGATCTGGGTAAATTTCTATGATTTCTAAAAAAGATTCAAAAATAGCTTTCAACTTCTTTGGATCATCAGTATTCGCACCTCTGTGAACAGTTGCCAAAAAATAAGGTTTATGGTGTAAATCTAATTCTTGGTGTGTTGTTAACTGCTCGGCAGCAATAGCTGAAAAGTACAAACTGTTGTCATACATAATATCTCCACTGTGATAAACTTTCGGATTATCAGCATTGAACGGCGCAACATTATCGAGTTTGAATCCTTCATTTTTAAGATGTGAAACCCCAGTTTTTGTCGGTGAAAAAAGCAAAGTCGAAACATGGTCGCATAGGATACGATTGATTTCTTCTGGCATTGATTTATTGAAACTTCTCAATCCTGCTTCAATGTGAACAATTGGAATTCCCATTTTGGAACCTGCAATTGCGCCTGCTAAAGTTGAATTTGTATCACCATAAACAACAATCGCATCTGGTTTTTCTTTAGTGAACAACTCTTCTAAACCGGTAATCATCTCAGCAGTTTGAGCGCCATGAGATCCTGAACCGATATTCAAATTATAGTCAGGTTTTGACAAGCCCAATTCTGTAAAAAACACCTCCGACATTTTTTCATCATAATGCTGACCTGTATGCACTAAAACTTCTGTCAGCTGATCTGCATACATAGTTTTAATCGCTCTAGATAAAGCTGCAGATTTGATAATCTGTGGTCGTGCGCCTATAATTGTGATGATTTTTTTCATTCGGTGTTATTTGATTGGCGAAAATAATCATTTTGTTTGGGATTTATGGAAAACAATGTATCGCCACAATGTATTGTGTCGATACATATTTCCATAATACCCTAAACTCGGTATCCCAAAACCAATAAATTTTCAACACTTTTGCACAACAATGGGGAATAAGAAGAAAATTGCATTGGTTGGGAACCCGAATTCGGGAAAAACATCGTTGTTTAATCAATTGACGGGGTTAAATCAAAGAGTTGGGAATTATCCTGGAGTTACTGTTGACAAGCGTTCGGGGACAATTAAGTTACCAAATAATGAAGTTTGTGAATTAATTGACTTACCGGGAACTTATAGTTTGTCGTCAAAGAATGATGACGAAAAAGTTGTTCAAGATATTCTTTTGAATCCAAAATCAACTGCTTTTCCTGATTTAATCATCATTGTGCTTGATGGAACTAATCTTGCCCGAAATCTATTTTTAGCTTCTCAGGTTTTGGAATTAGGAATTCCTTCGATAATGGCCATTAACATGGTTGACATTGTTGAGAAATCTGGAGATCAATTGAAAATTAGAGAAATTTCAGAATTTTTCGATGTTCCAACGACTGCAATCTCTGCAAGAAAAAATAAGGGGATTAAAGAATTGTTGGAATTAGCAACTACTGAAATTATACCTTCTACTAAATCCCTTTTCAAAAAAGACAAATACGAGAATTTATTGGCAGATTCAAAACATTTATTTGAATCGACAACGCCCTATATGTTGTTTAAGCAAATCAATAATGCCAAAACCTTATTGACTGAAAAAGGATTAGAAGAATTAAATGAGATTGTTAAAAAGAACAACTTTGAACCATTAAAAGAAGAAATTCTTGAAATTAGTGACCGTGTTTCAGTGGTAAATAATGCAAGCACGACATTTTACATCAAGAAATCTAAAGAGAAGAAAAGAACAATTACCGATAAAATTGATAAGTATGTAACACATCCATTTTGGGGATTCTTTATCTTCTTAGCCGTGTTTTTTGTGCTCTTCCAAGCCATATTTACATTCGCATCTTATCCAATGGATTTAATCAATGATGGAATTGTTGATTTAGGAATTTGGGTTGGAAACCTTCTCCCCGACTCTTGGTTTGCTGACTTTATCGCTGATGGATTTTTTGCCGGATTAGCTGGAGTTCTGGTTTTCGTTCCGCAAATTATGATTCTCTTTGGTTTAATTGCTATCCTGGAAGACACTGGATATTTGTCAAGAGTAAGTTTCATGACAGACGGTTTACTAAAACGCTTCGGAATGAATGGAAAATCCGTTATTCCATTGGTTGGAGGATTCGCATGTTCTATTCCTGCAATCATGGCAGCACGTTCTATTGAAAACAAAAGAGAACGTTTTATAACCATTTTCATTATTCCATTGATGGCGTGTTCTGCGCGTTTGCCTGTTTATGTTTTCTTGGTTTCATTCATTGCTCCAGACGAATATGTTTGGGGCTTTATTAGCGTTCAAGGGTTATACATGATGGGACTTTATCTACTTGGATTCGCTGTTGCTTTAATAGTAGCCATGGTTATTAACATTTTCACTAAAAGAGACAGTGACGGAAGTTTTATTTTAGAATTGCCAAATTACAAAATGCCGAGTTTGAGAAACGCATTGAATGCAATGATCAACAAAGGGAAAATCTTCGTTTTACAAGCAGGTAAAGTAATTCTAATTGCTTCAATTATTCTATGGGTACTTTCTTACTTCGGTCCAGGAGATCGTTTTGAGAAAATCGAAGATAAATACACAACATTAATTGCAGAAAATGATGTGTATGCGGATTCATTATATACAAAAATGAGCAGTGAAAAGTTAGAAAATTCTTACTTGGGAATAATGGGAAAAACCATAGAACCAGTTATTCAACCATTAGGCTTTGATTGGAAAATTGGAATTGCAATCGTCGCGTCTTTTGCAGCACGTGAGGTATTTGTTGGAACAATGTCTACGATTTACAGTGTCGAAGGTGGTGAAGAAAATGAGAAAGGTTTAAGAGCCATTAAATTCTCCTACGCTACCGCATTTTCATTATTGATATTCTATGTTTTCGCATTGCAATGTATGAGTACAATCGCTATTGTAAAACAAGAAACTGGGAGTTGGGGAGTTGCAGCAATACAATTTTCAGTGTTCACAGGAATTGCTTATCTTGCTTCATGGTTGACATTTACTTTACTGGGATAAATAGCTTTATGCAATGATAAATTGGTAGATTAATAAGAAATATTGGGGAGGATTTTTTACATATTATTCGTTTTAATTAGCTTAAATAGTTTAAGTCAATCAAAAACAGAAACGAAAAAGAGCGAAATCCATACTGACATCCGAGTCAAATCATTAGCATCAGAAATCAACAATCCGACTAATGAATCCAATATTCTAAAAGCAAAACATTTCAAAGAAAAGGGAGATATTGCTGTTCGACAAGGAGATATTGATTACGCACATGAATGTTGGGAGAAAAGCAATATTTACCGTTCAAAGGCTTATCCATTAGGAGATTATCATTTGGTTTGGAACACTGCTCAATTGACAATTTATCATCACTTAAATAAGAACTACGCAAAATCTATAGCATTAGCCGATGAGACAGTTGAGCTTATTTCTGGACTAACTGTAGAACAACAGAATGAGATAGAAATTTACAAAATCTGGAACATTCTAGGTCAGACCTATAAACAAGCTAAAAAAGATCTATCGTTTACAGAAACTCAAAAGCTTTACGAAAGAGTTACCGCTTATTATTTAAACTCTGTTCAATTTATTCAAGAACATAAAATAGACGACACAGAACTTGCTGGAACCTATCGATTATTGGGCAATTCTTACACAGATTTAATTTTCAGGGCCTTACAAAATGACAAGGAAATTGCATTGGATTATTACAATAAAGCGACTAATTATTATGACAAATCTATCGCCATAGCGAAATTGCTTTTAGATGATGAACATTATCAATTATCGAAGAATTATTTCGTTCAAGGTTTGCTTAACTATTATGTGAAAGATCAGCTTGATATAAATTCTTCTGAACGTTCAATTCACTATTACGAATTGGCTGTTGAAGCTTACAGAATTGACATTAATAAGCCGTTAAAAAAGGATTTAGAACCGATAGTAAGTAAAAATACTTTCTTAATGCTGCTCAAACATCTCACGCTGGCTTATCTCGTAGAGTTCAAAAAGGATCAATCCTTAACATGGTTAGAAAAGGCTGAAAAAGTCAATCAGATTGCCATAGATGCTTGGTCGGCAATTCATAATCAATACATGAGTAATAACATTAATCAAACCTTATCTGTTTATGAATTAGTTCCTTTTATTGAAACTATTTCTATTGAATTATTCAAGCAAAAATCAAATCTAGATTATGATATAAATGTCATTTTCAAAGCCAATCAAAAGCTAAAATATTATGACCTTTTGAAATTGGATAAAAACAATAAAAGTCTGGTTTCTGATATCAGTATTCACCAACTTCAGGAAAAATTAAAAGAGAATGAAGTATTTTTAGACTTTCATATTTCGGAAGAGGCTAAACAAGTAATTGCGTTGAGATTTACTTCTACAACTGCTGAATTAATAACACTTCCATATCTTAAGAGAGAGATATTTGAAGAAACAATTGAAGGATTTTTAAACGCTATAAAAACTTTTGACTTTAACTCATACACGAGTTCCGCTCATACAATTTATGAATCTTGGTTGAAGCCTTGTAAAATAGATGATAGCGATTTAATTCTTTGTTTAGATGGTGTTTTGAATAACCTTCCTTTTGAAGCGTTATTGACCTCAAAAAACAATTGGGACAAGAAAGATTATCGTGAATTGGATTACTTGATCAAAAAGAATCAAGTTCAATATGTGTTGAACCCACAAATGTTTCGAGATAAGCAAAGTGATACTAAGAGCAAGAAACAATTTAATCTACAAGCGTTTATTCCTGAAAACGTAAACTTCAGCTCACTTCCATTTAGTCTGAAACTGGGTGAAAATTTAGAAAGAAATTCAAAAGCACAATTATTTGCCTCAGATAAGGCTACAAAAAGCAGCTTTATTAAACTGAACAGTTCTATTGTTCACTTAAGCGGTCACGGCGTTATTTCAGATCAAAATGTTATGGATAACCATTTGGTATTTAGTGATTCTTTGCTCTATTTGAACGAGTTAATGAACATTGAAAACATCCCTTCTTTGGTGATTTTAAACACTTGTAATTCAGCAATTGGAAGGATTTATTCAGGTGATGGAATAAATGGATTTGTTAGAATGCTAAGCAGAATGGGGGCTGAATCCGTAATGAGTAACTTATGGGAAGTCGATGATCAAGCATCAAATGCCTTATTGCATGATTTTTACGAAGAATTGATTAAAGGAACGGTAACAACTCATTCATTAATAAAAGCTCAACTAGAACTTGTCCAGAATGCAAACAGTTCAAAAAGTGCAGCTCCATACTATTGGGCTGCACATAGATTGGTGGGTAATGAACTTTCTTTTAATAAAATTGAAACAAACCAGAGCTCTAGTTCCACTAGACTCTGGCTTATTTCAGCATCAGTATTACTGATTTCCTTAGGTGTGTTAGGTAAATATTTTTATCAAAAATCGAAAAAATCTACTTCTCATCGCTTTTGATCATTGGATTTCACTAAGTGTTAAATCAACCGCAATTCTCTTCTTAATAAATCTAAAAAGTAAAAGGTAAGTGAGAAAGTGAAATTCTTTTTTAAAAATAAATTTAGGAGAGAAAAATAGATTTTAATATTGATGAATTTTACATTAACTTTGCTTATAAAGTAAAAGTTATGAACGAGGAAGGTTTTAAAATAGAAGAAAAAGCAAAAGTGAGCCCTTCATTAAGTGGTTTAGAAGATTGGGTGGAAGGAATAATCATAAAGATTTTTAAGAATCCTTTTCTTGGAGATGAAATCGCAATTAAAGACGAGCAGGGGAGAATTTTCTTTGGAGAAAAAAAATACTTTAAAAAGGCTTAAAAATGTTCGCAATCAGTTTTGACATGCTTATTTCCGGTTTAAAATCTAATTACGGAGTTGTGTATAATAATGCATATTACGAAATTGCTATGGTTCTTGAAAAATATGGATTTTACAGAGGACAAGGAAGTGTATATTTATCCACAAACAATGATATGGCAAATCTCCTACGTGCATTAAATGCGCTTAAAAGTATAGATTGGTTTAAAAATTCCGTTAGAGATATTCGAGCATTTAGAATTGAAGATTGGTCAGACTTCACAGAATTCATAAAAGAAGATTAATTAGCTAAAAACCCTACTTCAACGCTTCCAAAATCAAATTAGCCTCATCAGAAAAAGCACTCTTCTCCTCCACTTGATTTTTTAGAATAACTTTAGCCGAAGTCAAGTCCTCTTTTAATATGGAAATCAAAGCCAATCTAAATTGTGCTTCCTCATAGAACGAGGAATTAGTGTCTATTTCATTAAAGTATTCTAACGATGAGGAATAGTCTTTTCGTTCATAGTTTACCACTCCCAAATAGTAATAAGCAGTATCTGACTCAATCGGTTTCAATAACTTTTCTGCTTTATCCCATTCTTCGAGTTTGAAAGCATTCATCGCTTCATCATACTTTCTTTTTTCGCTCATTTTCACTGGTAAGCCTGCTTCATAAGGCCAATACTGAGCTACTAGATGTAATGAATTAGTATTGTGATTGTTGAAAATAAATAGTCCAAAAATAATGATCGCTGCAGCTCCAGAAATTAACCACCATTTAATGGAAAGAACTTTACCTTTCATTTTCGAATCATCTAAGCGTTCATCAATTTCTGAAAGTTTAGATTTCATTTCAGCTCTAAAATGTTTTTTCAAACCTGATCTTACAGATTGGTATTGTTCAAACTCAATTTTAAAATTAGCATCACCATTTAATCTTTCTTCAAAAACAGAAAGTTCCTCAGCGGAAAGATGTTCCATTAGGTAATTTTCAAATAAATCGATATTTTCATTTTCTGGATTCATCACAGATACATTTTCTCTTTTAGTTCATTTAATTTCGAAATCAACTTTTTCATACAAAGTGACTTCTTAGATTTTGCAGTATTAGCGTTTTTATAATTCATCTCTACTGCTATGCTTTCCATATCATATTCGTTAAAGTAGTACAACTTCAACACCTTCTGACAGTCGGCAGCCATTTCCGAAATTATTGATTGAATTTGTTCTTGCGTAAAAGCTACTTCATCTTCCTCAACAAAACTTTCATACTCCTGCCCTTTAATCAATTGAAGATCCTCAAGGTAAATGAGTCGCTGTTCTTTTTTTAAAATATTAAGTACTTTGTTCCTTCCAATTTGAAATAAATAGGTTTTTGCTGAGGAAGTTAATTCTAAAAGTTTTCCTGTTATGATATTCTGATAAAAGTCCAGTATTGCCTCTTGAAAGGCGTCTTTTGATTGTTCGTTTTGGGTATTGAAATTCTTAGCTGAAAAAGCAATAAACTCATTGCGGTATTGTTCATACAAGCTATTGAGAATATCATCGTTTCCTGACTTTATTTCCTGAATGATATTTTGAAAATTTTCTCCCAACGCAACCTATCTTTAAATCTAAAGTAATCAACTTAATAAATCCCCTACGTATGTGTAGCTAATAACTATTGAGTCGGTGAAGTCAATAAACAAACCACATAAGCTTTCAATGCTTTCTGCGTTCCAAAGGAATCTACTTTTTCGTGTGTTGTTGCTTTAATTGAAACATTGTCGATATCCGTTTCCAAAAGTTCTGCTATCTTTTTTTGCATTGCTGGAATATGCGGATTCAATTTTGGTTGCTCAAGTATAACTGTAGCATCTAGATTTCCTAAAACGAATCCTTTCTCTTTGACTAATTTATAAGTGTCCTTCAAAAGAATCGATGAATCTATGTTCTTGTATTTTGGGTCTTGATCTGAAAAGTGGAAACCAATATCTCGAAGATTTAAAGCTCCTAACATAGCATCACAAATAGAATGTAAAAGTACATCGGCATCAGAATGTCCTAAAGCGCCTAGATCAGAAGGGATTTTAACTCCGCCAACAATTAAATCACGACCATTAACCAATTGATGTACATCAACACCAAAACCAATTTTAATTTTCATTATTGAGGTTTTACAGATCCTTTACTTGCAGATTTATTATTATTTGACAAATGCAATCTTAAAGTAAAACGAATTGTATTTTGAAGAGGATTATTTCTTCTCAATGAAGTTAAATAAGAGAAATCAATTCCAAAAAGTTTATATTTCAATCCAACTCCAAATGTCAAGTGCTGACGAGCTCCTTTATTTAAATTCTCATAAAAATAACCCGCTCTAGCAGCAAATAAGTCATTGTACCAATATTCTATACCAGTACCAATCATGATTTCTGTTAATTCCTCTTTAAACTTTGTTCCGTCAACAACTTTATAAGATCCATCAGCATTCTGAATAAACTCACCGTTTTCATCTTCCGCTAAAACTCCTGGCGCATCATAAAATGATTGCAACATTCCTGGAACAACTCCTACATTTGGATCATAACCTGACATGACATCACCTGTAGCACTGCTTCTAATTGGAGAAGTTGGCACTAATAATTTTGAAACATCAACAGCCCATGTAACACTATTATAAGCATCAAGGTCAAAGGTCATTGCTGATCCTAATTTCAAGTTTGTTGGTAAGAAATCACGATCGTCATCTATAGTGTACGACACTTTATTACCTACATTATTTAAAGTCACTCCAAATGCCAAAGAACCTGGTGTTCCACCATATCGGATAGCATCATTATAATAAGAGAATGAAACATCAGCCGCACCAGCCAAACCAGCTTTACTTGATGAACCTTCAACAGAAGCTCCAGCAGTTAAGTCAGAAAAAATGAATTTACCGTTTAATCCTAAAGAGAATTTATCATTTAATTGGAAAGAATAACCAGCCAAAAGCTCAAGTTCTGAAGGTGAATGAACCTGTGTTTTATTTCCGTTGTTGTCCGTAAAAACAATTTCTCCTAAACTGAAGAAACGCAAAGAACCACCAATCACATTTCGGTCATTTAGACGAATAAATCCGGCCAAGTGAGAAAGGTCAATATCATTTGCTATATTTTTTAACCATGGTGAGTAAGACAATGAAATCTCGGAATCTTCCTCTGTAAAAGCAAGCATTGAAGTATTCCAAAAAAATGAATTTGAAGTAGGACTCAAAGCTGTTCCTGCATCTCCCAAAGCTCCTGAACGAGAGTCTGGTGTAATTTGCAAGAACGGAACTGCCGTTGTAATAGTATTTAACTGAAGATCAGAAGCATCTTTAGCTCCATTTCCTGTTTGACCAATTACGGCTGCTGACATTAAGGTAGTTATACCGGCAAAAAAATATTTTTTTATCATTTATAATGTTGTTATTCGACTTTTATTGAACTGATTTTTTAATATTAAAATCAAGAACTAAAACTTTAAACAAATATGAATCTACAAATATACGTAAACAAAGAAAATTTATTGTCTTTTACTATTAAAGTTACTTCAAAAGATAAAGTTTTTGCATTTCCTGAGTTTTTTGTCCATCAGGGTTTTTAATTGTAACACGATAAACATAAACTCCTTTGGCTAACTGATCACCAAAATCATCTCTTCCATCCCATACAATCCCTTCTGTTCTAAATCCTCTTGTTTCAACAGTTTCATTAATTGTTTTTATCAATCTTCCTGTTACTGTAAAGATCTCAATTTGTGTTTCCAAAGCAGCGCATACTTGATTGTGCTCAAAGAAAAATTCTGTATGCGTTGTGAATGGATTTGGATAATTAAGTACGTGATCTAAAGCAATATCTTTTTCCTCATGTACAGTAAACTCAACCACTTTTTCACTTGAATTATTATTGACATCCCAAGCCTTGAAAGTTAAAGTATGTAAACCAGACTCTAATTTATCCATTTGAAATTTCAAACTTCCACTTTTATAGGTGTCTAAATCTGACTCATAAAATGAGTTTAATACTTTAGCTTTACTTGTTTCATCATCTAAAATGAGTGTAATATCATGTCCAATTCCATTTCCTACCGTGTTGATTCCACTTTCATCATAAAGTTTCGCAATTAGAATAGGCGTTTCATTTGAGATTCCACCATTCACAAAACTGTCATCATTTAAGAAAATTTCAATCTCTGGACCTTCTAAGTCATTTAAACCTGTAGTATCGATTCCTCCAATGAAAAAATCTTCTGAATAACCACCTGCATTAACATCCGCTTTACTCCAAGAATAAAAACTAGCTTTTCCTTTTCCATAAGAATAATTGATGTCTTTTGGAACAATAAACTCAAAATCAAAATATCCATTAGTCACTGTTGCTTTCCCTTTAAATAATATATTTTCTTGTTGTTGAAAAGACATTACAGGAGATGTTGCGTCCTGACCTAAACTTGCGCGGTCCGCAGGTTTATCATAAATAGAGGGCTGAATAACACCATTAAATCCTGTTAAAATATTTCCAAATTGATCTTCAATATGTCCTGACATTTTTGCTTTTGATAAAGCGCGCAATGTATCACTTGTTGTGATAGTCGATAAATTATTAATACTGTCTAAAACCACTTTTTCAAAAGGTAAAGCGATTTTTAATGCAGGATCACCCAATAGCATAAAGCTTCTTCTATCAGCTCCTCCTCCAAGTGTATTTTTAGTGTCTATCATTATGTCACCAAAAGTTCTTGGTTCATTATTTGGGCCTCGCTTAAAAACATTCTTAAAAAATGCACCTGTTACAGCTGAATTTGTCCCAATGTATACAGCCCTGCTGGTTGTCATTAAAGCGATTGCCCCACCCACTTCATTCAACGCCATCAATTCACCTATTGAAACCATTCTGTTATCATCTATTCTTGCAAATTCACAAGTTGCAGAAACAAACAAAGTCAGTTTGTCAATGTTTTTATAATCTTCAACATCACCAATGGTCATTATCCTCTCCTGTGCCGCACCTTTAGACCCACCGTGTCCAACATAACAGGTTACTAAAGATCCTGATTCGATGCTTCTATTTATTTCATTATTCACATCAGGATAACGTTCTCCTCCAGCAGTTGTAATTTGAACATAGGCGTCAGAATAAATCTTTTTTACATTTATTTCAGGATGATTATTCTTTACATAAGTAGCAAAATTCTCATGATCAGTTATGAATTGTCCTGAATTCTCATCATCAGCAATGGCAGTGTATTTCTGTCTCCAATCACCATGTGTAGAAATATAGCCATCTTCACCACAAGCTAAATTGCTTGAAGCATAAAGAGAAGAACCATTTTTCATATAATGTTCTACTTTATTTACCAATGTTTTTGCATGTAAAGGAGTTGTTGCAACAAATCTTCCAACAGCAATATCCATAAGGTCGATAGTTCCAAACTCTTCAGTATCGTCTAGCAAACCAAAATAATCATCGGTGACTAAAGACCCGGTATAACTTTCAGATTCAACAGTTTCATATACTGGAATCATATAATTGTTATTTTCCAAGCGATCCAAAGGATCATAAGTACCATCACCAAAAAGCATTAAATATTTAGGTTGTTTACTCAGGTCTCCCTCAGCACGATCGTAAAACATTTTTGTAAAATAACGTATAGCGGTTGGGTCTTGGGTACCTCCTGAAAACTCGTTGTAAACCTGTTCCATTGTAACTACATGTACTGAAAGTCCATTGTTTTTATGAAGGTTAGCCAAACGATTTGCTTGGGAGGTAAAAGTTGGATGTGTAACAATTAAATAATCTGCTGCAGCTAAAGCATGAAGATTTTGATGTTGAACTCTTTTTAAAAAAGTAGGTACTTTATAATTTGATCCTTTAAACGTAACAAACTCTCGTAAACTATCTGCATTAACTTTAAAGTCAAATATTCCGCCACTGTTATTACCTGCTATATTTTTAGGCTGAGTTGGAGAAGTAATTTCCCAAACAACTCCATTACTTGGAAAGCTTGAAATCTGCATTTCAGCAACATTTCCAATACCCACAGAGTTCAAATCACGAAAAGTCATTCCATCAAAATACTTCATTTGACTTCTTGCGTTAACTTCAATAAAATCTAAATAACCGATATTAGCAGGGGAAATCCTATTGAATTTTACGTTAAAAGTTATATTACTAGAAGTAGGATTAAAAACTCCAGGAGCAGTCACAAAGCCTCCACGAGAATAACTATCATCGTTAGACCATCCCATATCTGCAACTCCAACTGTAGAATTATTATAAGTGACTGTAAAATTAGTATTCCCGTTAGTGTCCCCACTCTTACTCCCCATAAATGCACGAACTCTAGCTTCTCCAGAAGGATTAATATTAGGAATAAACATTGAAAATGATTGACTTAGATTTGCATCAAACTGTTCGCCATACCATCTTTGTCCACCTTTCAATAAACTCAATAATTCTTGTTCATGAAAAGTATATGAATCATAATCTGATACAATATGAGTAGTGGGTTGATTTGATAGCATTGCATTTGAAATTCTCGCTGGCGTTCCTGAGGAATTTATATTAATAAAATAAGCAGTTTCATTAGAGTAAATATTCAGATTTCTATTGAAAACACCATTTACCTCCTCCCACTTATGTGGTCCTTTTCCATAAAACAAAATATAGTCATTCTGATCAAAAGAACCATCTGCTTCACCAACAACCAAAATATCATTCTTTAAAAGGTCATCAGGTCGGTATTCACTATTCAATTCTGGTAAGCGACCAAATGAATTACCATATATATTCAAATCACTGGGATTTAAATTACCAACATCAATACCCGCGTTTTGTAAAAAACTATAATCTAATTTATAAATACCATCTCCCGAAACCGTGATTTTGTACCATTCTCCACTTCCACTTCTTAACACAGACTCCGGAACAAAAGGCATTCCTTTAGTATAGTTAATAGTTTTAGATGTTTGTTGAAAAACTATAGATTCAATTTTCCTTATTTCACCATTAATTCTAACAAAAGGAACTAAAGAAAGGATAGCTCTTGGACTTCCTTTTTCTTTGTTGTTCTTTAAACTAAAAACTGGAACAGTTTCAACTTTAATTTTATATGTATTGATGAAGTTTTTTGTTACTTGATCAACTGGAGAAGATTGATAACTTAATAAATCAAAATTCCATTCTGAGCTCGCAGAAAGACGCTTAAACTTATGTAAGTAAAGAAACTCTTTTTCATCCACAAAAGAATTTTCAAGTGTTGGAAATTCAAATGATGAACTAGGAAGAGTCATTTCTGAAGGCGTTGTCCCCCAGTTTAAATCGATAGATATTTCATTTTGCCCGGTGGTAATAAATGAGGTCATTAAAACACCCAAACTTAAGACCAATTGAATTATTATTTTGCTCATTTCTTAATTGTAGTTTAAAATCGCCAAGTTCTAAAAAAGATTTAATTGTAGCGCTAATTTTATAAGTAAACGCTAAGTTATTCAACATATTTCAAAAGAACTTTCTTTTATTTGTAACTAAGACCTTTTTTTTTCGTAAAATTGACGTTGTTTATGTTATATGTAAAGTTAAACTATGCTGAAAAATAATTTTATTACAATATTTACACTGACTATACTACTAATTGTCAGTGCACTTAACAGTAAGACATACGCCCAAGACCCACAGTTTTCGCAGTTCTATGCGAATCCTATTTATTTGAATCCTGCATTTGCGGGTAGTCATGGTTGTCCGAGATTTGCTGTAAACTACAGAAATCAATGGCCAGCACTTTCAGGTTCTTTTGTGACTTACTCTGCGTCTTATGACCAATATTTTAAAGGAATCAATGGTGGACTTGGTGTTATAATGACACATGACCAACAAGGAAAAGGAACAATTAACCATACCACCTTGAGTTTAATTTACAATTACCATTTAAAGGTTAACCGTAAATTCACAATGATGTTTGCAGGTAAAGCAACTTGGAATCAGAAATTTTTGGATTGGGACAGACTAACATTTGGTGATATGATTGATCCAAGAAGAGGATTTATTTATGCAACAGGTGATGTTCCAAGAGGAGGTTCACGTGGTTTCTTTGATGTTTCTGCTGGAATGGTAGGATTTACAGAGAAGTTTTTCTTTGGAGTTTCCGCTCATCATTTAAACATGCCTGATGAATCTGTAATTGTTGGAAATAGTCCAATGCCTATTCGTTTAACAGGACATGCGGGAGCAAAACTTGCTTTAGGAGGGAAGTCGCAATACAATACTGATATTTCAATTATGCCAAATATGATATACCAATATCAACAAGGCTTTATGGAATTATTATTAGGAACTTATGTTCAGTATGGAGCATTTACCGCTGGAGTTTGGTTCCGTTCTAGAGATGCATTTATTTTATCAGCAGGAATAAATACAGGAACAATAAAAGTTGGATACAGTTATGATGTTACAGTATCAAAACTAAACAACGGTGTTACAGGTGGTTCACATGAAATATCATTAGGATTTGATTTGAATTGCAAGACAAAGAAACCAAGTTTTAGAACTATTTCTTGTCCTTCTTTTTAAGAAGTTTGTAACTAAAGATAAAAAAGACGTTATTTGTATATAAGTTGAAGAGTTAAATTATGAAAACAAAGACCAAAAATATGAAAAGACTAACACAGTGGCTAATAGCATTCAGTGCTATCGCAATCGTTTCTTCTTGTGCTAGAGAGACTTCTAACACTACAGGTTGGGATTATAACAATCCAGGATTGGGAGGTTTTCAAAAAGTTCCTTTTATGGATCAAGAAACTGGACCAGGTTTGGTTTTAGTTGAAGGGGGGACTTTCACCATGGGACGTGTTGAAGATGATGTTATGTACGATTGGAATAATAGACCACGTAGATTAACAGTTTCTTCTTTCTACATGGATCAAACGGAAGTTTCTAACTTTCACTGGAATGAATATCTTTATTGGTTAAGTAGAGCCTATGACGGAACTTACCCAATGGTATATAAAAATGCTTTACCTGATACATTGGTATGGCGTTCACAATTAGGATTCAACGAGAAATATGTTGAATATTATTTACGTCACCCTGCATACAGAGATTATCCTGTAGTTGGTGTTTCTTGGTTACAAGCTAATGATTATTGTAAATGGAGAACAGACAGAGTAAATGAATACCTATTAATTCGTGAAGGAGTATTAGATTTCAACATCAACCAGATGGATGAAACTACTTTTAACACAGAAGCTTATTTGAATGGAAAAGGTGACGAAAGTGTTCGTCAAAACCTTACTGATTTAAATCCTTCTAAACTAACAGGAAAAAGAGGTAGAACACTTGGTGAACGTCAAGTAAGGATGTCTGATGGAATTTTACTTCCAAGATACCGCCTACCAACTGAAGCTGAGTGGGAATTTGCATACTACGGATTGATTGGTAACATGAACGGAGACGATTCAGAAGTGATAAGTAGCAGAAGAATTTACCCATGGGATGGACACTATGTTCGTCAAGATAATGAAGAATTTCAAGGTGAGATCCGTGCCAACTTTAGACGTGGTCGAGGTGATTACATGGGAGTTGCAGGTAACTTAAATGATGGTGCCGATGTAACTGCTCCAGTTGACCACTACTGGCCAAATGACAATGGACTTTACAACATGGCTGGTAACGTTGCAGAATGGGTACTTGATGTTTACAGACCTTTATCTTCTGAAGATGTTGATGATTTCAGACCATTTAGAGGTAACGTTTTCCAAACAAAAGTTTTGAATTACGAAGGAGCTATTGATGAGAAAAACTTCCAAGTTGAATATGATGTTCATGGAATGAAAGAATACCTGAATGAATTTGAAAGAATTCGTTTCCAAAGAGTATCTGCAGAAAAACACGATCCAGATGATCAAGTAATTACGAAAGGAATTATGAAGACCAATGAATCTAAAAACCCTGTTTCTAGAGGTTATGCTCCAGATCCTTACTATGTTTCTCATAACAGTGAAAAAGATGTTCAAGAACTGCGTATTTTGAAGGAAATCAATGCGATTTTAGACAAAGCTGTTGAATATAAAAACGACAAATTAGATACTGAAGCGTCCATGTATGTTCAAGAAAATCTTTTCGAAGGAATATTTGTTGATGAATTTAGAGAAGGTGATTTAGGTGGTGAGTATGCTTACGAAATCATTTCAATTCTTAGAAACGGATTCTCTGATTTTATGGTAGAAACACCAGGTAAATTGAAATACAGAAATGTAACTGAAGAAGAAAATATTGGACGTTTGAATTACAGAAGAGCAGATTACATTGACTATGTTGATGGTGATATTGAGTCTTCAATTCATTATGATAACACAAAACGTAAGAACGATATTAATCAAGCGAAACGTGATCCAGACTTAGTTATGTACCAAAACAAACATGAAGAGTATGACTTGAAAGGTACTGGAATTCAACCAGGAGGTGATAATCGTACTGCATGGCCAACAACTTTAGTTTCAAATAAATCTAGAGTTTATAAAGGTGGTTCTTGGAAAGATATTGCTTACTGGATGGTAGGTGGAAACAGAAGATTCCTTGATGAAGACAAAGCAACTGATTACATTGGATTCAGATGTGCAATGGACAGAATTGGTAGTCCAGGAGGAATGAATCAAAAGAAAAATAGAAAATAAAAAATACTTTTTATTATATTTAAGCCCTGACGTTATTGTCAGGGCTTTTTTATTTACGCAATTTTATGGAAGAATTATTTCAATTGTTTTATGCCTGTTCTGAAGTATCAACCGATACTAGAAAAATAAGTGAAAACGCATTATTCATTGCTTTGAAAGGCGATAATTTTGATGGTAATAAATATGCAAAAGCAGCTATCGGAAAAGGAGCTAAATATGCAATTGTTGATGACAAAACAGTTGCTGACCAAAAATCAATTTTCTATGTAAAGGATAGCTTAATCTTCTTACAAAAATTGGCTTCTTACCATAGAAAATCTTTCGACATTCCTGTTATCGCAATTACGGGAACAAATGGAAAAACAACTACCAAAGAGTTAGTCGCTGCGGTATTGATACAGAAATACAATGTTCTATTTACAAAAGGAAACCTAAACAATCACATTGGTGTGCCACTTACGCTACTCCAATTGAATAAGGACCATGATATGGCAATCATTGAAATGGGTGCAAGCAAACTAGGTGACATCAAAGAACTAACCGACATAGCTCATCCTACTCATGGAATAATTACGAATATTGGTCATGCACATATTGAAGGATTTGGTAGTCCTGAAAACATTATCAAGACCAAAACAGAGTTATATAAAGCAATACAAGAAAATAAAGGTCAATTGTTTTACAATGCAGATGATGATGTGCTCAAAAACAAACTACCTCTTTCCTGCCCTACTTCAACTTATGGAACAACAGAAGAAGCTGATGTAAGCGGAGAAATTATTGAACTTTCTCCGATGTTAAGTTTCAAATGGAAAAGTAAAGACTATTCTTCCCCTTCAGTGAATACACAAATTATAGGAAAATACAACTTCTATAATATGTTAGCGGCAATCTGCATCGGAAGTCATTTCGAAGTGGATGAGAATGACATAAATTCCTCTTTGGAAGAATACAAACCAAGTAACAATAGATCGCAATTAGAAAAGACCAGTTACAATACTGTAATTTTAGATGCTTACAATGCGAATCCCACAAGTGTAAAATCAGCATTGGAAAACTTTGCTGAAATTTCATCAGAAAACAAGATGTTTGTATTGGGAGACATGTTAGAATTAGGTGAGAATACAAATAAATATCATTTAGAGATTATTCAATTAAGTAAAGATTTAAAACTCCAAGGAATGTTTGTAGGAAGTATTTTCTCTGGTCTTGCCAATGAAAACGATATTCTTGCTTTTGAGTCAACAACAAAAGCAATGGAGTTTTTGTCAACAGCACTTCCAAAAGACAACCTTATCTTATTGAAAGGTTCACGAGGAATTGGATTAGAGAAATTGATTGAGATATTGTAAATTATATTTTCAGATTACAAACACTATTAAGGTATACCAATTTGCACTAAGCAAAATAATCCGTGAATAATCCGCGTTTGAACAATCAGCGTCATTCCGATTAAAATGTGGGACAAGATTAAGCGTCCCAATGAATAGCAATCCACTTCGTGCTAAAGACTTGCGTGGCACTTTGAATTAACGTTAAGGTCAAATATAAAGATCTACCAAACTACTACTAGAAATTTAATATTCTCCTTATAACGGAGACTTAAACTTTTACAGTCCTGTAGCTTTCGTATAAAATAAGGCAAAAACCTTAAACATTTATCTTTTCATATTGTTATAAATAGAAACAAAATACAATATGAAAAACTACTTAATCGTTGGCGGATCTTCTGGAATTGGAGCTGCTATAACAGAGCTTCTAGCAGAAAACAACAATACAGTTTTCGCTACTTATAATTCAAATTCATCAAATTCTGATACCGATAAAGTTACTTATCATCATTTAGATGTTTTAGATTCTGAATTTGATTTTGATTACTTACCTGAAACTTTAGATGGATTAGTTTATTGTCCGGGGAGTATAAACCTAAAACCCTTTGCTCGAATTAAGCCAGAAGATTTTTTAGCAGACTTTAACTTACAAGTAAATGGTGCTATTTCAATTATTCAAAAAGTAATGCCTAGACTTAAAAAATCAGAGCTTTCGAGTATAGTAATGTTCTCCACAGTAGCAGTACAAAACGGATTCAATTTCCATTCACAAGTCGCTGCATCAAAGGGAGCCATTGAAGGATTAACTAGATCTTTGGCTGCTGAATTTGCTCCAAAAATTAGATTTAACGCAGTTGCACCATCGCTAACAGATACAAACTTGGCAAGTAAGTTATTGAGTTCAGATGAGAAGAAAGAAGCCAATGCACAGCGTCACCCAATGAAAAAAATTGGAAGTGCTAGGGATATTGCTGAAATGGCTGTATTTTTATTATCTGACAAAGCAAATTGGATAACAGGTCAGATTATGCATGTAGATGGAGGAATGTCATCAATAAAAAATTAAATCATGGAAGTACAGAAAATTAATACCCGAGATGTAATTTTAGAAAATTACACGAACTATGTTTTAACCCACAACGAAAAGCCGAAAAGTGTTTATGCATTTGCTGCCGAAAGTAAAATGGAGGAAGCTGAATTCTATGAATATTTCAATTCGTTCAAAGCAATTGATTCAGCAGTATTTGTTGATTTATTTAAAAACACACATACTCTTTTATCTGATAACGAAGAATTTCAAGAAGGAGATGCAAAACATAAGCTATTAAGTTTCTATTTTACATTTTTTGAAATGCTAACAGCAAACAGAAGTTTGGTAATGTACATTTTGAAGGAGAATGAAAACAAAATGAAGACGCTTAAAACCTTAGATGGTTTAAAAGAAGAATACACAGACTTTGTAGAATCCTTGGACATTAAGTCAATTGATATGATCATTGATAATGTTGCCAGCATAGTTGACAAAGGAGTTGTAAAGGTTTCTTATGGTCAGCTATTATTTACTCTGAAATTTTGGATGAATGACACCTCCCCTTCTTTTGAAAAAACAGATGTATTAATTGAAAAATCAATGCATGCAGGATTTGAAGTACTTAACACAAAACCCTTAAATACTTTTGTAAGTTTAGGTAAGTTTTTGTGGAAAGAAAGAATGGGTAAAAACTAAATAAAAAGAAATGAAATCGATTGATAAAATACCAACTTCTAAGATTCAGAGGGCGTCTAAAATGGTGTCAACTGGAGCGAAGATTGGTGTCAATTATTTAAAATATTACGGTGAGAAACTGGTTGGTTCTGAAGAAAAGGCAAAAGCTAAATTGGACGAAAACAATGCAACCGATATTTACGACAGTTTAAAAAGCATGAAAGGAAGTGCCTTAAAAATGGCACAAATGATGAGCATGGATAAAACTATGTTACCTCAAGCTTATGTTGAAAAGTTTTCTCTATCACAATTCTCTGTTCCTCCTTTATCTGCTCCCTTAGTTAGAAAAACTTTTAAACGTTACTTTGGAAAAGATACCGAAGAATTGTTTGATAAGTTTAATTATGAAGCTATTAATGCCGCCAGTATTGGTCAAGTTCATCAAGCAGAAAAGGATGGTAAGAAACTCGCTGTAAAGATTCAATATCCTGGCGTTGCTGATAGTATTGGAAGTGATTTAGCAATGGTGAAACCAATCGCTTTGCGCATGTTAAACATAAAAGGTAAAGACGCAGATCGCTATTTTCAAGAAGTTGAAGAAAAGTTAATGGAAGAAACAGATTATGCTTTGGAATTACAACAAAGTAAAGCAGTTTCAGATGTTTGTCGACACATTCCAAACCTTCTTTTCCCTTATTACTATGAAGAGTTGTCTAATGACAAAATCCTAACAATGGATTGGATGGAAGGAATTCAAATTTCTACTTTCGCAAAAGAAAATACTTCTCCTGAAAGAGCGAACAAAGTTGGTCAAGCACTTTGGGATTTTTATATGTACCAAATTCATGTAGTAAGAAAAGTACACGCAGATCCACATCCAGGGAACTTTATGGTTTCAAAAGATGATGAATTAATTGCAATCGATTTTGGTTGTATGAAAGAAATACCAGAAGACTTTTACTTCCCTTATTTCGAATTAACAAAACCTGAAATTTTAAATGATCCAATAGCATTCGAGAAACAACTGTATGCATTAGAAATTTTAAAAGATACAGATACCAAAGAAGAAACAGTTTTCTTCTCTAAAATATTTAAAGAACTCTTAGGATTATTTGCATTGCCGTTTTATGAAGAAGAGTTTGATTTTTCAAATCCAGCGTTTTTTGATCAAATTGCAAACATGGCTGCGAAATATTCAAAAGATGATTCATTAAGAAAAGCAGATGCTGGAAGAGGTTCCACGCATTTTATATATATCAATAGAGCATTTTTTGGATTGTATAGTTTGATGAATGAACTGCAGTCTGATAAGATTGTGGTGAATAACTATTTGTCAATTGATAATTGATAATTTGGTGATATTCGGACGTTTGGCTCCGGCTTCGCTCAGTCAACCTTTCTGGACAAGTTGAAAAAATCAATTAATGCGGAAATCAATTTCTCGCTGAATAATATTTAAAGCAAAAAGGCGAAATCAATTGATTTCGCCTTTTTAATTATCCATTGTCAATTGATAATTATCAATTATTTTATCAATCCTATTTCTCGTAATCTCTCCATCAAATATTCACCTCCTGTAATATCTTCATAAGTTTTTGGATTCTCTTCATCGATGCATGAAGGCAAACAATTCAAAGGCATTTCTGATCTTGGGTGCAAGAAGAAAGGCACAGAATATCTGCTAGTTCCTAATTGTTCCTTTGGCGGATTAATCACACGGTGCGTTGTAGATTTTAGTTTGTTGTTTGTCAAACGTTGCAACATATCTCCAACATTTACTACAATATGATCTTGAATTGCTGTTACAGAAATCCATTCATTTTGCTTGTTCAATACTTGTAGCCCATCTGCTGATGCTCCAACTAAAAGTGTAATCAAGTTAATGTCTTCATGCTCTCCTGCACGAACTGCTCCTTCTTCAATTTCTCCAAGAATTGGTGGATAGTGAATTGGACGTAAAATGCTATTTCCGTTATGTATGTGCTCGTTAAAATAGGTTTCTTCTAATCCCAAATGCAAAGCTATCGCGCGCAACAAATGTCTTCCAGTGTCTTCGAAAGCTTTATATGATTGCTTACCTACTTTTAAAAATTCAGGTTGTTCTTCAACATTTACATTGTCTGGATATTGTTTTTTAATTGGATCATTGTCTTCAACGAACTGACCAAAATGCCAAAATTCTTTTAAATCTCCAGCTGTTTTTCCTTTGGCGTGTTCTGTTCCAAAAGGAGTATAACCTCGCTGACCTCCTATTCCAGCGATATTGTATTTGTTTTTCACTTCCTCTTTTTGTCCAAAAAACTCTTTCATTTGAGCATAAAGATGATCGATAAGTTCTTTTGAAATTCCGTGATTTTTAACGGCTACAAAACCAATATCTTCGTATGCAGAACCAAGTTTATTTATAAAATTCTGTTGCTGTTTTTCATCTCCTGATAAAAACTCAGATAAATCAACAGACGGTATACCTTGTGGATTACTCATAATAACATTGTTTTAAACAAAAATAGCATTAATTATTTAAAATAGTGTAGAGACAAAATATATAGTAGAGACACAATGCATTGTGTCCCTACTATATTTTAACCATGTACATTGTTTCACAATTATCAATTGACAATTATCAATTATCAATTATCAATTTTGTACCTTTGAAACGTAAAAATCCGCTCCCATGTATATAGTTTTTGATACTGAAACAACAGGTTTACCAAAGAATTGGAACCTTCCTTACACTGACACAGACAACTGGCCAAGGTGTATTCAAATTGCTTGGCAACTGCACGATGACAAAGGCCAATTGGTTGAATCTAAAGACTTTTTAATTCGTCCAGATGGTTTTGATATTCCTTACGATTCTGAGCGTATTCACGGGATTTCTACACTTTTAGCGGAAACGGAAGGTATTCCTCTCATTGAAATGATGAAGGAATTCAATAAGGACTTGGAACGTTCTCAATTTATCGTTGGACAAAACGTTGGATTCGATATCAACGTAATGGGTTCGGAATTTGTGCGTTTAAACATGGAAACGCCAATGCACGATATGCCAATCTTGGATACGTGTACGGAAACTACAGCACAATTGTGTCGTATTCCTGGTGGACGTGGTGGGAAATTCAAATTGCCAACTTTAACGGAATTACACAAGCATTTATTTGATGTTCCTTTTGGTGAAGCGCACAACGCAACTGCCGATGTGGAAGCAACTGCTCGTTCTTTCTTCGAGTTAGTAAGAAGAAGAATTTTCACTGCTGAAGAACTTCATGCGGATGAAAGTTATATCGAGGATTATTTAGATGCCAATCCTGATGTCATTCAACCCGTTGGATTAACACATTTAAATCTTAAGAAAAAGAGTGAAGAGTTAAAAGCGCAACATGAAACGAAAGAAGAAGTTTCAAAAGAGGAAATTGAAGAAGGTCTTGAAATATTAGCCGAAACTTCATTTGTCCATTTACATAACCATTCCCAGTTCTCTGTTTTACAGTCTACGAGTAGCATCAAGGATTTAATTAAAAAAACAGCACTCTACAATATGCCAGCAGTCGCATTAACCGACACTGGAAATATGATGGCAGCTTTTCATTTCGAAAAGCACATTACAGCTTTCAATAAAGGAGTTAAAAAAGAACGCGAAGCAGCTGAAAAAGAAGGGAAATCATATAATCAAAAAGAAATTACTCCAATTATAGGATGTGAATTCAATATTTGTGAAGACCACCTTAATAAAACGGTGAAAGACAATGGTTATCAAGTTGTATTATTAGCGAAAAATAAAAAAGGATACCATAATGTTGCGAAAATGTCATCTATTGCCTTTACAGAAGGTAAATATTACGTTCCGCGAATTGATAAAAAAATAGTTGAAAAGTATAAAGAACACATCATCGTACTTTCTGGAAATATGTATGGAGAGATTCCATCTAAAATTCTTAACGTTGGTGAAAAACAAGCTGAAGAGGCAGTTATTTGGTGGAAAGAACAATTCGGAGATGATTTCTACTTAGAACTGATGCGTCACGACCAGGAGGATGAACGCCGTGTAAATGAAGTTTTATTGCGCTTTGCAAAAACACACAATATTAAACTTGTTGCGACGAATAACACTTACTACCTCAATAAAAATGATGCTTCTGTGCATGATATTTTATTGTGTATTAAGGACGGAGAAATGGTGGAAACACCTAAAGGAAGAGGTCGTGGTTTCCGTTATGGATTACCAAATGACAACTACTACTTCAAGTCTCCAGATGAAATGAAGGAATTGTTTGCGGATCTTCCACAAGCGATTGAAAACACAATGGAAATCGCTAACAAATGTGAGAAATACACATTAGCAAGCGATATTTTACTTCCTGCCTTCGATATCCCAGATGAGTTTACAGATCCACTAGACAAGGAAGACGGCGGAAAACGCGGTGAAAATAATTACTTGCGTCACCTGACTTACGAGGGAGCAAAAACACGTTATCCAGATTTAAATGATGAAGTACGTGAACGACTCGATTTTGAGTTGTCGGTAATTGAAAACACTGGTTATCCTGGATATTTCTTAATTGTTCAGGATTTCTGTCACGCAGCCCGAGGTATGGGAATCATTGTTGGTCCTGGAAGGGGTTCTGCTGCTGGTTCAGCTGTTGCTTATTGTAACGGAATTACCAACGTCGATCCAATTGCTTATGACTTACTTTTTGAGCGTTTCCTAAATCCTGACCGTGTATCGATGCCCGATATTGATATTGACTTTGACGATGAAGGTCGTGGAAGAATTATTCAATGGGTAATTGATAAATACGGAGCCAATCAAGTAGCACAGATTATTACTTACGGTACGATGGCTGCGAAATCATCGATTAGAGATACTTCTCGTGTTTTAAATCTTCCACTTTTCGAAGCGGACAGATTAGCGAAGTTGATTCCTGATATTTCATTGGCTAAGATTTTCGGTTTAGATGCAGCTGATTTATCCGAAAAACTGAAAAACAATCAAGAGAGTATCAACATGGCGAATCAATTGATTGAAATATCAAAAGGTTCAGATTTACCTGCTAGAGTTTTAGGAAATGCCAGACGATTAGAAGGAAATGTTCGAAATACTGGAATTCACGCCTGTGGTGTAATTATTACGCCAAGCGATATTACGGAGTATGTGCCTGTGGCATTGGCGAAAGATTCCGAAATGTATTGTACGCAATACGATAACTCAGTAGTTGAAGAAGCTGGACTTTTGAAGATGGACTTCTTGGGACTGAAAACCTTAACGCTAATTAAAGATGCTGTTGCTTTCGTAAAGGATATTCATGATATAGATTTAGTTCCTGATGATTTCCCATTGGATGATTTAAAAACCTACGAACTCTTCCAGAAAGGAGAAACAGTAGGTGTTTTCCAATATGAATCTCCTGGAATGCAGAAATACATGAGGGAATTAAAACCTTCAGTTTTTGCCGATTTAATTGCCATGAATGCCTTGTATCGTCCGGGACCGTTAGAGTATATTCCTGACTTTATTAAACGTAAAAATGGAGAACAAGAAATTGTTTATGACATTGAAGCTTCAAAAGAATTTCTAGAGGAAACCTACGGAATTACAGTCTACCAAGAGCAGGTGATGCTTTTATCTCAAAAGTTAGGTGGATTTACGAAAGGTGAAGCCGATACCTTGCGAAAGGCGATGGGGAAAAAGTCCTTTGATTTATTGGCACAATTGAAGCCGAAATTTTTAAATCAAGGAGCTGAACTTGGACATAATAAAGGAAAATTAGAAAAGATTTGGCATGACTGGGAGGCCTTTGCCTCTTATGCATTTAACAAATCTCACTCAACTTGTTATGCTTGGATTGCCTACCAAACAGCATACCTTAAAGCCAATTATCCTGCTGAATATATGGCGTCTGTGTTGAGTAATAACATGAATGACATCAAGCAAGTTACTTTCTTTATGGAAGAATGTAAACGCATGGGATTAGATGTTTTAGGGCCAGATGTAAATGAATCTAACTTCAAATTCACCGTTAATAAAAAAGGAGCGGTTCGTTTTGGACTAGGTGCCATAAAAGGTGTTGGAGGTGGTCCAGTTGATGCAATTGTAGAAGAAAGAAAAGAAAACGGACATTTTAGAGATATTTTTGACATTACAAAACGTGTCAATTTAAGAAAATGTAATAAAAAAGCATTCGAAGGTTTAGCCTTATCAGGAGCTTTAGATTCTTTTTCGAATGTTCACAGAGCACAATATTTTGTAGAAGAAAACAACCGTACGTTTTTAGCAAATGCTATTAAATTTGGAAGTAATCACCAAGAAAGTGCTAATTCTAATCAAGTAAGCATGTTTGGTGAAGATTCTGGAGTAGAAACACCAGCTCCAAAAATCCCATTGGTTGCAGAATGGTCTTCTATTCAAAAATTAAATAAGGAGAAAGAAGTTGTTGGAATTTATATTTCTGGTCACCCACTTGATGACTACAGAATCGACATTGATTCTTTCTGTAATGGAAGTGTAGAATTTATAAACAACGTTGATGAATACAAAAACTTAGAGTTTACCCTAGCTGCTATAATCACAGAGGTTGAACACCGCCATACTAGAAAAGGAGATCCATTTGGAACAGTTTTGATTGAAGATTATAATGATTCAACAAAGTTATTCTTGTTCCAGGAAGATTATGGAAAATTCAGAGATTATATGGTTGAAGGATCCTTTATATTCATGACAGGAAAAGTAATGCCTAAACGATTTAATCGAAATGAATTCGAATTCAAGATTCAAAAGATTGATTTCCTATCAAATCTAAGAGATCAAAAAGCAAGTGCATTAGAATTATCTATTCCTTTAAACGAAGTTAGCCATACATTTATAGAAGATATTGACTCTATTTTTAAAGAAAATGAAGGGAAATTTCAGGTGAAGTTTAAAATTTTTGACACAGCAAATAAACTTGAAATCGAAATGCCATCTCGTTCTTTGAAGGTTGACATTAATGATAATGTTTTAAAGACGCTGAATTCGAAGAATATTGAGTATAAGTTGATTTGATGTTTTTGGACAGTTTGTGTTTTAATAGGTAGGGAATAAAATATACTCAGACCACGAGACAAAACCTCTTGACAACTACTTATCAGGTGTTTAGGTTCAAAAAAGGATTCCTCAATGCTTAGCATTTTCGGAATGACAATCAATTGATTGGTTTAGTGGGATAAAGTTGCTGAAGCTTCGCTTCAGCAACTTTATCCCACCCCGAGACACATAACAACTGTCATTTCGATGGAGTAAAACGACTGAGAAATCTCTTTTTTGTGTTACATATTCACAGTTAAAATGATTTAAATTTTATAAGCAATTATTTTAGCTGTATTAATAAAAAGAACCTTTGAATTTAGGATTAAAAAACAGCTACCACTAGATAAAATTTCTCGGTAGCTCTTTATTGGTGGGGGTGTTCAAAAAAGAGCTATAATAACCCTAGGCATTCTCGATATCTAAAGATAAATCTGAGGCGGGATAGTTAAAAATAGAAACACCATACTTACCAAGAATTTCAGCAAACGCTCTTTTAGAAAAACCAGCCAACTCAGCAGCTTATCCAAATGATAGTTTACCTTTTTCGTAAAGTGTTGAAGCAACTATCATAGTGATTTCGATATCATCAAGATCTCCAGAATCTGGTATTTTAAAATTTATTGTTCTCATACTAACAAATATAGTCAATAAAAGTCAATGAAGAAAACCATCACCTCATCAAATACATCTTCCCCCAATTCTTAGTAAAATGTTGATCGGCGCCAGATTCTCGGTGTTTGATATCTTCTCCGTTAATTTTGGCTTTCATTCTGTATAAATAAACTCCATTTGCTAAAGGATCACCAAATTCATCTCTTCCATCCCAGGCATATTCTGTGATGTTTCTTCCAATTCTGATTAGCCCCAATTCGCCTTCAGTAATTTCTCTAACTATTCTTCCAGTTACTGTCATGATTTGAATTATCATGTCTTCTGGCACTTCAGATCCTGTTAAAGTAAATACAAACCTGGTTGATGTTGAGAATGGATTTGGGAAATTCATTAAGTGAGTAATTGTTGATTCTAAAACCACTTCAAACTGAATTCGATATTCTTTATTTCCTGATAAATTTCCTGAGTTATCAGAGCCTTGAACCATTAATTCATAAATTCCAGATTTCTCAAACTCTGCATTATAGATAATTTCAAATCTTAAATCAGAACCATTTGCTGGAATCCATGTTAATGTTTGATTTCCTTTTCCATCAATAAAAGGAATTCGTTTTTGCTCTCCTGATGGATTCGTTAAGAAAATACCAAAGTTGGTTGTATCAGCATCCTTATCCATAATTAAGAAAGGATTTTCATCTTTTAAGCTTATCACAACTTCAGATCGTGGGTTAACTATATCGCCATTTAAAATGTGCTGTCCATCAAAAGTTACATCTAGAATTGGATTAATATCATCTTGTTTTAAACGAAAAGGAATCTGTAGCAAATTATTGAAATGCGCCAACTCAGGTTGATCCTTAAATTGATTATTGATTCCTTTATTATAAGGATTCACTTCCATCCATAGCGTATTGTTTCCAGATAAACCTTGCGTTAAAAACTTAACGGTGTCTCTTAAAACTTGTCCTGGTCTTAAAGAATCTTGACGCACATAATCAATAGGATGTTTCACTTGATTTTTATCAGTAATCCAATAATTTACAAGTAAAGAATCCATAGATAAAGCACTAATATTTTTGACATCTATTGCAAAAGACATTTCAATTCCTTCTTGCAAAGAATCACCTTGATCAAGTAAAAATGCATAACCATTAGAACCATCAATCGCAGCTTCGGGCAAGGGTTGATACAATACGTGCCACCTGTCAATTTGAGCTGGCGTTAAAGTCGCTTGATCATAATAATTCGCTTGTAATTGCAAGTATGGATAATCACTTGCAGAAAGAATTGAATTGAAATTGATAATCGAATCATTTGATGTAAAAACAGTATCTATTTGAATTTGAAACTGTTTGTTGTGGTCAAAACCTCTTATTACCAAACGAGTTGAATCATTTGTAGGCAATTCCATAGAATTTTGTTTCCAGTAAACAGTATTCCATTCCGCCGCTGGACCAATTAAAGTTGACGTCTCAAAACCACTACCAGCAGAACCAGTAAAAGTATTGGCCAAATTGATGACTTCCCCAGAGCTTTGCGCATGAACGGTCATTGCACTACTTGGATTACCTTTTTCATAAATCAATATAAAAGCACGTTCTGGTGCATTTCCACTCATTCCGGTAGCTCCTGCATTTTGGAAAGTTGACATTAGACTCGGTTGAAGAGTATCCCATTGACTGTATATAGATTGAACAGCAGTATAAATCACAATGTAATGTCCATCAGGTACTTCATTCTCAATCATATTTTCAAAAGCTTGAAGCTGAGCAGCAGAATTCTGTCTGAAAATAAAGTAATTCTCAACACGATTTCTGCAACTAGATCCATTGTTAACGTTTCCAAATTGATGATCTGTATTTACTCCATTATTAAAAGTCCCCCAAGGTTCTTGAGTAGTGGGATCAACTACACCAACATGAAACGAAGGCGATGTGAAACATAAACCATATTCAGCATCTTGACCGTTTACACCCCATAGAGTAGCATCGAATTTGAATTGAGAATTTGGGTTATCATATACCCTAGCTGATAATTCAGTAAGCCTTGCTCCAAATTCTCTTTCTCTTGTTGGCCTTTCATAAGAAACACCATTAAAATTTCCATTCTTAAATTGGAAGAAATGATCTTGTCCCCAACCTGTCTTATTTGGAATATATTGAAATGAATGTTCTGTCCAATTCAATACGCTTGAATCTATTGCCACTCGCCAAAAATAGGAAACACTATCTTCTAAAACTAGTTTAGAAATTGCATTGTTAGAAGCTTTTTTCCATTCATTTGGAAAAACTTCCTTTACTCCTCCTAACCCACTCTTAACAGCGTATTTTCTAAATGGGCTATTGAATAAATCGGTAGTATCAATTTCAAAACGATAAGTATTAAAAGCAGCGATTGGATTTATAGTTGAAGCTTTCAAAACAACTGAATCGTTTGGAACAACCGCATAATTGTAAGGCAGTACAGGCACAATTCCATCAATATTTATAAAATGGTCAACTTTGATCTCGTTATTATTGAATTCATCATATTGCTCTGGCACAAAAGAAGGAATATCTGCTTGAATGGTAAATTGATTTATTCCTGAACCAATATTGGCTTGCAAAGGCATTTTGAATTGAATAGTATCTCTGTAATCTAATCCCGGAATAGCTAAATTGTATATTGAATCTACAGTAGAATTAGGAAATTTTCTTGTAATGGTCAGGGCAAAAGTATCAACTATACTTCTTCCTAAATTTGTTAAAATAACATTAACGGCAATAGAGTCTGTCGATAAATCAACTTGAGTTGGAGTGAAATAAACGTCTTGAATAGTCATGTCTATTTCTGGTTTAGCATGCCAATTCAGTTTAATCATCGGGTCGGCGTGCAAAACCATTTGCATCGCTGTTACCTCAGTCAAAAAACCAGGATTAACACTTTCTAGATTCTCAATTGCTGATTTAATCTGACTTCCCATAGTTTTCCCATAATTATCTGGACTCATTTGCCGGTATAATTCGGCAGAATAAAGATTCAAATAGGATGCATACCCCAATTGTGATGATGATAGAAATCCAATCGCTCCAAGGTCTTCTAACAAGACAAAGATTTCTGCGGTTGAGCTATTGTCTGACATAAAAATATCTCCAGTGTAACACCCATTTCCAATTACCATAGGATATTTACCTGCGTTATTCCAATTCGAAGGATCATCAATATTTTGATCAAATCCATCAGCTGAAGCATGTCCAAAAAAGGTCATTAATGAAAGACCATTTTCAAGAAAGTCGCTTACTTCAGAAGACTGAACAGGATTAAAAGGATTTGATGTTTCTTTAAAATAAGAAGTTACTTTACCACCAAAATCTGCTCCTTCAATAGAATTTTTCATTCCATTCAAATAAGATTGCAATTGCACTTGTTCACTGGACGAAGAACCTCCACCAAAGTGTAAAATATGCTTTTGCCATTCTTTAAGGTCTTTATTATATACTGCATTTTGATTTTGAGCAGCGTCATAAATTTTTACTTTTTGCAAATACATATTGAGCTCTTGATCATTTTTCGCAGCTATTCGTCCTGTTGGAACCGCAGGAGCAAAACTCGCGGAACCATTCCACTTTCCAGTAATACAAACATCACTAGACGGATAACCATAACTTGGTACAAGGTTTAAAGAATTAATAAAAGCATTCTTTCTTGGTGCACCACCAGATCCTGTATTCGGTTTACTTGCTTCAGAAATTCCTTTTCCTGCAATAAACAAAGCTACAGGTTTGTTATTTGACAAATTATAAATATGATTTACCGCTCTTCTACTTCCCAAAATATGTTTCGGAACTCCACCACCATACTGCATCCACAAATCATTCACTTCACACAAAACAACATTGTATGATCCTCCATTTGGTGAACGTCTATAAGTTGCATATTCATTTGCCGAAGCTTGCATTTTACTGTTGTACAGCAAAATATAAGCGCTCTCTAAATTTTTCTGACTGTAATCCGTAAAAACACCATTTCCATTAACCGCTTCTAAACCCAAAACTTGTTTGATATTTGAAGCTGATGTAATTATTAATTTTTGATTGGATCCATTAACAGAGTTGGGAATTAGTGCTTGCCAGTTTCCTCCAACGTTTACTAAAGGAATCTTTCTCGAAATAATACTTCCAAGCACATAAGCTGTTGGATTGGTAAAATTGTTGGCCGTAATATCTAAACGACTTTTGGCTTGAGATCCAGCACTTAGCACTTCCCATTCCACATAAGAATCAGTAGTGGAAAGCATTCTAGGGTATTTTATAGACAAATAACTTAGCGATTGAAAGTCTGTTGTAGCCCCTTGATCTCCTACGATTTTAAAATATGCATTCGAAGTACCACTTGTCAATTCACTTGCTGCAACTGTAGCATCTACAACAGTTTGTCTGTATCCTGTAAAAACTTCATCATGCAAAACAATATTATTTGAACCAAACTCCCATCTTATGTGGTGATTTCCTGTTCCCGTAAAACTTGCATTTGAATTGGCATTCGACTTAGCATGAAACAATGCATTCGGCGCACCAGGACCTGTGTAAACCTGCGGGGTAGAAAGTGGAACAGTTAATGAGAAATTTGAAGCTCCATTATTTTTTGTTCCTCCCCAACCTTCACCAGCAGAATAGTAAGAACTGTAGGAAGAGTAGGCTGCATAACCGCCATAATATCTTGAATTGTAATTAACACTTGTTTTATCGAGAACAAAAGATGCTGGTGAATAAACTGAGAAATTAACATCTGACTCAATTATAAAACGTTTTGCAGGACCAGTTGTCCATGACAAAAAGTAGTATAAAGTGTCGCTATAAAGTGAATAACCTGGATTACCAATGTCAGTGGGTGAATCGTAAAGTGTTGAATCTAGCCAACCGTCATTTTTCTGGGCATAAAACTCAATGTAATCTCCAACATTTATAGCGTTGTCACCATTGTCATTAATATGCAAGGGCAATTCTTTTTGCTTACCAAAAACTTGGAGTTTATTTGCAGCAATAGTATTAATTGGCACACCAGCATTGATTAGCGCTTGATAAGAAATTCTATAAATCCCATCTTCAGTAACACCAAACTTGTAGTATTTCTGATTATAGTTTATCCATTCATTTCCGTAAGGTTGAGCCCAAACAACAGAAAATGTCATGAATACCGAAAGTAAGCTTATAAGTATGCGCATGGTGCGATTGAAAGAAGTTTAAAACTGAATTTATTTAAATCCGAATTTAAGAGAAATTACATGAGAAAACAAGGCTTCTGACTGATTTCCAATGTTTGTGAAAGCATAATCCAGTGTAATTCCTTTAAATGTCACTCCTAAACCTATATTTGGCTGAAAAACCATCGACTCGCTATCGTCAAAGTTTTTTACGTATTGAAAGTTGTTTACTCCAGTTCTAACAGCAACAATATCCTTCCAACCGATCTCTAAACCCATAACAGGATCGATACTCACAACTCCTGACTTGATTAAAGTATTTCTTCTACCATCCGTAGTAATCGAAGCATTAATCTCTGGCGAAATAGAAATATCTTGCCAACCAATATCAAATTTTCTTTTTGCAGCTAAAATTAAACGCGGCAATGTTAATTCTAAACCATTTTCTGGAATTTCGTTCCCAGTTTCCAAGAAAACCTCTTCCATATCTGAATCTAAATTAAAAATCCAAGCATTAAAAGTAGAAGTTACATCCCTTGCCATAGCTCCGAAGAACCATTTATCGTTGATATTGTATTGCATTCCAGCATCGATACCAAATCCCCAACTTCTGGCGAAATCACCAGCACGACGATGCACAACTTTCACTGTTCCACCAAGGCTCAAACCTTCAATACCCGTTTTTCTACCGTATGAAAATAGAAAACCATAGTCTGCCGCTGTAAAAAGCGTTATTCTATCGTAATCAATATTTCCTTCATTATCAATTAGCTGCGTAGTGTTTGGAATATCATCTACCCCGAAACGAATAGCGGCAAAACCAACAGCGCTTCTATCGTCAATTTTATGCGCCAAACCGACATAATCGTATTTGGCAATACCAGCGAAATATTCTGAGTGCATTAAACCAACATCAAATTTGTTTTTCACCCCCGTTAATCCGGCAGGATTCCAATAAACAGAAGTTACATCATCTACTCCAGCAACCATGGCATTTCCCATACCAAGTGAGCGAGCACCAACTCCAATCTGAAGGAATTCGTTAGAATATTTAGGAGCAATTGTTTCATCTTGGGCAAAAATTGAGCTCTGCAGAAGAAGAAAAGATAGCGTTATAAACCAAATGTGTTTTTTCATAGTCAATACAATAGCGCAAAATTGCGTAAAATATTGTGCAAATTTATAACTTTTATTAACAGGGTGAAAAAATAAGCAAAATGTATTGACTTAATTCGATTATCTAGTAATTGAAAAAGGTAGAGTACTCAATTAATGTTATACTAAAATCTATTACAGAGATAAATATAATTGGGCTACCAATGTAGGTCGTTAATCCCTAATTTTAACGATGTGTTTTTTCAATAATACAGCAGATAATCGCATTGATTAATTTTATCTAGAGTTAAACTTTAGCAAAAAGGAAGAAGGGATTCCTCAGTTGTTAAAATCTAATATTTTCTCAACTATCGGAATGACAGTTCGTAGAGAAGTCTTTTGGGGTAAAATTCATAAGGTCATCAAAATCATTTATTTGTATTGATAGTTTAAAACTAAGCTTAAGTTTAGAAATATTGTATAGATTTGTATTAACTAAATACTATAAACTCATGAAATTAAGAAGCATTTTTGCGTCACTTGTTATCTTATCAATTGTTATATCATCTAATAAGACAACGGCACAAGCACCTACTCCATCGATTGAATCTCCTGAATCTATCACCACAGAACCTTCTTTTAAAAAAATTATACTACAGCCATATATTGGTGGTTCAAACATGAAAAAATGGGCTTACGATGCCAACAATTATGAGAATCAATCTTCGAAAGGTAGTTTACACTATGGAGTTTCAGGAGAGTTTATGGTAAACAATCGTATAGGAATCGGATTTGACGCAATTTTCACACCTTTTGAAAGAACTGAATACAATAGTTACTATGACCCTAACACAGGTGGGACAACCTCATTCTTTGATGAAACTGTTATCACTGAAAACAAACTTCGAATTTTACCGAAAATTTATATTCACTTTAATGTAGATGATCCTCAATGGGATTTGTATATATCAGGTGGAATAGGAGCAAACATTATATTTACAGAACTTCGTGTAAATGGTGTGGAAAAAGATTATGGCTCAATGGCATATAGTGGAGATTTTCCAGTCTTGAACCCATCCTTTCCTTTTGCAGGACGCTTTTCTTTTGGTACTCGTTACTATATCAATGATTTATTAGGACTTAGCTTCGAATTTGGAGTTGGTGGACCACCATTCTCTTTAGGGATGAATTTCAGATTTTAATAATTCAAACCTCATTTACAGACTCAATACTAGATAGTTAATTTAAAATAGACATAGAATTAATTTACTAAATAGCAATTAAAAGTTTTCATTTTAATTGCCATTTAGTTTTATTAGCAGTTCAAAAGTTTAATATTTCTCTGAAAGTCAAACCCTCATTAAAACATTATTTGTTTCTTTGTCCACATGTTTACAGTAGCAAATATTATAACTGGCTTCAACTTATTGTGTGGAGTTTCAAGTATCATCTTTACATTTTCAGGAAGATTAGAATTGGCAGTACTGGCTATAATGGCTGGCGCTTTATTTGATTTCTTTGATGGATTCGTTGCACGTTTATTAAAACAACCCAGCGAACTCGGAAAGCAGCTAGACTCTTTAGCTGATTTAGTAACATTTGGTGTAGCTCCTGGACTAATTGTATTTGTTTTACTTATCCTTTCAGGAGCTTGGGACATTATTTCAGCATCTGGCGGCGGACTCAATGAACTTTGGCTCGATGGCACAATGGGCTTTAGCGTTCAATTATGGATTTCCGTTTTCATGAATGATTTAGTAGGTAACAACTCCCCTTTTCTTCCAACACATTTCTATGGCTGGTATAAAGTAATGCCATTTTTCGCGTTATTGATTCCTTTCATGAGCATGTTTAGATTGGCAAAATTTAATTTAGATGAAAGACAAGCAACTGGATTTATTGGATTACCCACTCCCGCAAACAGTCTGTTCTTTGCTTCCTTTGCGTTGATGCTTTGGGATGGTTTCGGACAAGAAAACTGGAAAACGGCTCTATCAATGACTCTAATTAAAGATCAATTGTTGCTTTCATTGGTGGTATTGTTCTCTATTCTATTGGTGACGGAAATTCCATTATTCGCATTAAAATTCACAACTTTCAAATGGAAAGGAAACGAAATTCGCTACTCGTTTCTTCTGACTTCACTGATCATCATCTTGTTCTTATGGGCTTGGGCAATTCCGATTATTGTGATTCTGTATATTTTGCTTTCAGTGGTAAATAATAAAATTAAAGGAATTACGAATTGAATCAATTACGAATTACGAAATTGTGAATGGCTTTAATACTCAGGACAGTTAATTATGAATGGAATCAATCGGGTGTTTTTTGTAAGATCTTTTTGTGACAATAAAATTTTAGCGAACTGAATCGCGAATTATTAATTGTTTTTTGCTTTCATACCAGTTTTTTATCAATAAAAAGTAATGTATATTTGTTCTATACCTGGATTTAAGTTGTTACTAAAACTTAAGACAGCTTTTAAAGGAATTATTCAGCGTATTTTAAACTAAACTTTTCAATTATGAATATACAATATATTTCAGATAACACTGGAAAGACAACAGGGGTATTTATTCCAATTTCGGAATGGAATAAACTTAAAGAACAATACAAAGACATTGAACATTTAAATATTCCAGATTGGCAAATGCAAGAAGTTCGCGAACGTCTTGAAGACTATAATTCAAATCCAGATAAAGCAATGAATTTCGATACAGCCATGGACGATTTAGAAAAAGATTTGTAAATTGTATAAACCTATAATTTTACCACTCGCCAAAGCAGACATTAAAAAAGCTGCTCATTGGTATAAATCAAAAAAAGGCGAACTGGGAAAACGCTTTACTCAAGCTGTTCGTGCTGAAGCTAAACACATTTGTAGTCACCCTAAATCTGTAGCAATTCGCAATGACAACACACGATGTGCAGTACTAAACGTTTTTCTTTTTATGATTCATTACACCATTGATGAAACTAAAGAATTAGTGATTATTTCTGCTGTGTTTCATACAAGTCAAAGCCCGCAGAAGTGGAAAAGAAGATGAAATCATGCTTTTTTAAACATTTCTAGAATAATAGACCCATGCAAGAAAAAGATTTATCTGAACTATCCGACAAAGAGATAAAAAAGCATTCATCTGAAAACCCTACTAAAGTCCTCGTCTCTGAAGATGGCCGTTTTGTTTTTAATGACAGGTTTTTAAATCTAAAGAAGAGCTAAAAAAAACTATTGATCTACAAAGTAAACTAGCCAAAAAAGCTTTGAATAGTCGTTTTCAGAGTATTCCTTGCTGTGAATTAAAAAACAAAAGTAAATTGGCTAATTAAACCCCGTGAACTAGATGGAATCTTTCACCAGCGAGAATATATCAATCTACCTTAATCGGAGTATAATTATTCCCTTTTCGATACCACCCAGTTCCTTTAAGTTCTATTTCAAGTTCCCAGCTGTATGGGCTCCCCAATAGAGGTTTTTTGTAAAAACTTTGATAGCCTTTCCCTTTATCCAACCAACTATAATATTTCTGATATATATTGTTATAATCTTCATTCGTTAAAGCATAACTAATTCCTGAACCCACTTTTTTACACAGCCTAGCTCTAGTAATGACCTCTTCTTTTGAAACTTTAATAGGATCAACAATCACAAATTGAAGGTAAAAAAGCATAGTATATTTAATTGGCATTTCACTGCAATAGTTAATATACGAATAAACTCTTGATGAAGTATTACAATTTTCTCTATAAACGCTGTCTGCATCAGAATCCAATATTCTATAAAATGATAAAAGACACACATAAGAAGAATCATTTTCTGCAATTTTTAAAAAGTTCATAAGTTCCCCGATAGTATCTTGCTTTAATGGTTCCTAAAAACCTGTCGCATCAATTTGATGAAAAAAAGTCTTTAGATAAGGAGTCTCTAAAAAATAGTCGGCTCGAAAATTCGTATCTAAACATCCGTGGACAACTTTTGCGGAAAATGATGAACTGTCTTTTTCAATCTTTTTTTGACTAAAAATTGATTGTGAGCATAAAGTGATAATCAAGTAAGCTAAAGTTATTTTTTTCATCTCTATTGATTTACGTTTTATATTCCAATTTTCATAAAATAAGGTATTTTCAGATTGTGATATTAATTATTTCTACTTACTAGATTTGGATATTAAGTCAGTTCTAAGCTAAGATGATAACTAATATAAAGGCATAAAATGATCTATATTTTGAAAGAGTTAAAAGATTAAACCCAAGCACATGCGAACGGAAATGCGCGGGAGATTGGGGTGGCTGCATCATTTAAAACATAATTATGTTTTTAAGTATCTTCTACGTTTTAGATAAAGAATCATTACCACGAGTAAAAAAAATGAAAAGGAAATCAAAAAGGCAACTTTGATCTCAAAGAATCTTTGCTGTGCATATGCTATTGGGATCAATATTTCATCACTGTTCTCTATCTGTTGGATTATTTTATCATTTTCAAAATCTATGAAATAATAAACTTTAACAAAATCACCTTGTTTAATTACACTTATAAATTTGTTGTAATAATCTATATAGGTTTGACCTTCAATAATAAACTCAATATTTTCGACCTTTAATAATAGAACTTTAGTGTCTACTTCTTTATTAAAATCAAACAATGCTTGGCCTTTACTCTTTAATTCTATTTGCTTTATATCCTGAACTTCTCCTAAAATTAGTTTACTCTGGCTTAGGTCTTTATTAGGCTTAGGATTCAAAGATGTTATTAAAAGTATTATCGAACTTAAAAATACTAAAAACAGGGATACTGTTGTGGTTTGCCTATAAAGTTTATGGTTTTCTACTAAATAATCAAAGTAAGTGTACCTCATATTAAGAATACATTAATTAATTTTCAGGTTACGACTTATTATAAGACTTTAGCTACCGAGCGTCTAAGTTCTACTGATAGCTGGTAGTCTGAATTTCACAATCCCACCACCCTACTTAATCATTTTCTCAATTTCCACATGCAATCCAATTCCTCGTAACGCATTACCTTGCGCAACAATAATCCCATTCCCATCAATTAAAAATGAATGTGGAATTGATCTAACATTGTATTTTTGGGTTACCTCTTTAGATTTATCCCAAACGTGACCGTCCCATTTTAATTTATCTTTAACTATGGCATCTTTCCATGGTTGTTCAGCTCTGTCCAACGATACGCTTAAAACAACAAATCCTTTTCCATTGGCAAATTTTGAGTCTTTGTATTTTCCGTAGGCTTCCACAATATTCGGATTTTCCTTTCTACACGGTCCGCACCATGAAGCCCAAAAATCAAGTAAGACAACTTTACCTTTATAATCATCCAAAGCCACCATTTCTCCTTCAGGATTCAATAATGTAAATCCAATGGCACGCATTCCATTTTTAGGTTGTGCAAACATTAGAAACGGCAGAAAACCTACGAGGAGTAAAACTATATTCTTCATATCAATATTTTAAATTTAATTTTTGGATTAAAGCAATAATTATACCCTTCGGATATCTGCTCCTAAATTATTCAATCGAATATCGATGTCTTGATATCCTCTGTCGATTTGTTCAATGTTGTGAATTACACTTTTTCCTTCGGCAGATAAAGCAGCAATCAATAATGATACTCCGGCTCTTATATCTGGTGAAGTCATTTGAATTCCACGCAATGCATTTTGTCTGTTCATTCCGATTACAGTTGCTCTGTGCGGATCACACAAGATAATTTGAGCACCCATGTCAATCAATTTATCCACAAAGAACAAACGTGATTCGAACATTCTTTGGTGAATTAAAACACTTCCTTTTGCTTGTGTTGCAACAACCAAAACGATACTCAATAAATCTGGAGTAAATCCTGGCCAAGGTGCATCAGAAACAGTTAAAATTGAACCATCAATAAAAGTATCAATTTCATAAGATTCCTGTGCTGGAACGAAAATATCATCTCCACGGCGCTCTAGTTTTATACCTAATCTTTTGAAGATGGTTGGTATAATCCCAAGGTGCTCGTATCCGACATCTTTAATTGTAATTTCAGATTGCGTCATAGCTGCCAATCCAATAAAACTTCCAATCTCAATCATATCAGGAAGAATTCTGTGGTAACAACCAGCCAATTCTTTTACTCCTTCAATGTGCAATAAATTACTTCCAATTCCTGTGATGTTTGCTCCCATATTGTTGAGCATTTTACACAATTGTTGTAAATAAGGCTCACACGCAGCGTTGTATATTGTTGTTTTACCTTTTGCTAAAGAAGCGGCCATTACAATGTTTGCTGTTCCAGTAACAGAAGCTTCATCCATGTGAATGTAAACTCCTTCTAACTTTTTGGCTTCTACTGTATAGAAGTGTTCTTTAGAATCAAAATTGAAGTTAGCTCCTAATTTAATAAGACCTTCAAAATGTGTATCTAATCTTCTTCTTCCAATTTTATCTCCGCCTGGTTTTGGCATAAAAGCTTTACCAAAGCGCGATAGTAATGGACCAATAATCATAACAGAACCTCTTAATCCACTTGCGCGTTCTTTAAAATCTTTTGACTTTAAATAATCAAGATTTAAATCTTTCGCTTGAAAAATATAAGTTCCTTTTTCAACCTTCTCAATCTTAACTCCCATTGCTTGGAGCAAACTGATTAGTTTATTGACATCAATAATATCGGGAAGATTTGAAATAGTTACCTTTTCGGGAGTTAATAAAACTGCACAAAGAATTTGCAAAGCTTCGTTTTTTGCTCCTTGTGGAATAACTTCTCCTTTTAGTTTTTTACCTCCATGAATCTCGAATGATGCCATAATAATTATTTTCTACGTTTTTTTTGCTTATGCTTTTTTATTGGTTTCTTAGGCGCAACTCCTACTTGCTTTAAAATTGTATTTGTAGGTTTTAACAAACTAATATCTGTCAATTTTAACTTCCCTCCAGACAACTCTTTCAAATGAGAAGTAATTGCACTGTTTTCCACATTTTGCGTGTGAAAAGTAAGATAATTTTTCTTCAGTAAGTTAGCTAAAAGTTCCGTTAAATATTCTTGTTCCTCAACATCCTCATTCTCTGAAGCTTCCTCTATCATTTTCTCAGCATAAAAACCAAAATGACCATACTTGCTTTTGTTGCGAGGATAGTTCATGATTTTTGGACGCTCAGATAAAGATTCAGGTTCTGGAATTTCGTAAGGAGAATCCACATCAATTTCAAAATTACTCATGATGTACATGTGCGTCCATAATTTATGAGTATAATCTTCAACATCTCTAAGATGCGGATTTAATTGCCCCATAACGTCAATAATGGCGCGTGCAGCAAGGTTACGTTCTTCTCTAGATTCAATTTTCTTTGCATAATTGATCATGTTCTGAACATTCCTTCCATATTCCTGAATATGTAATTGAGCCCGTTCAGTGTTATACGAAAGGGCATTCATTGTGTATTCTTCCAAATGAATTTGTTTTAAATTAAGATAAAATCTTTAGTAGGTATTGGATTATCCAAAAAACACTATTGCTAAAATAACTCCCATCAAAAAGATAGTATAAAGCGTTCCTAATGCAACGGTAGAATCATCGAAATATTTTCTATTAGACATAATATTATTGTTTTGTTGTAAAAATAGTAAATCTAATTTAAATTCTGTGATGAAAGTCGGACATGTTGGAGTTTTTTTAACGGAAACCAGTTTAGGCGTGAAAATCATGCGTTATCTATTCAATTAAAAAAACAGAATTCCCAAAGCTAAAGCTGCGAGACAGGGAAAGAAAAGGTTGAGTCTTGATGATTTTTTTCTTCCGATGACGACTCTTCTTTGTTTTCGTGTTTATGCCCTTTAAAACGTCTTATCTGGATAGGAGGTCTAGTTAATCCGCTAAAAAAATAACATCAGGCTTCGGAGCAACGCTTTTACGAATCAACTTCGCTCCTTTTTTCCACAATTGCCATTCTTCAACTACACCTGTTTCAAGTTGAACGACTAAATTATAATACATTTCTGTTTCTAATTTCACCTCATAACTAGCTTCAATCTTTTGCTTTGGAGAAGTAATCCAGAGCTTTCCGTTATCAAGCAACAACTCATACTCAGCTGCTGGCACAGTAATCGGCGAACCATTCATACTCACTTCATAAGCCTCTTGCACTCCATGGTATGTCCCTAAATATTTTCTAGGAAATAAATTACTTGTACTACAAGAAAATAAGAACATAAAAAGGATTCCGAGAAGTAAGATTTTTTTCATTTGAAGATTTTAGATTGCCAAGTTAAAAATTAAATCTTTAGTTACTTTAAATTGAAGTAGAAAAATGATTGAAGGATTCAAGGATTCAAAAAATAAAAAACTAAAAGATTGATGACTTATAGATTTTCAAATTAACAAATAAGCAAATAAGCAAAAACATAAATTAAAGAATTAACAATTCAACTAAATAATAACCATAAAGCAAAGCTACTCAAAGAACTCTCATTCCATGTGGATAATTAAGTCTTAAGTGATAGCCCTATTCAATAAAAAAAGGACTATTTTTACCCTTTAAAATTCACAAATCATGGAGCAATATCATCATCTTTTAAAGCACATACTTGATAACGGAACAGATCGAGGCGATAGAACAGGAACGGGAACAAGATCCGTTTTTGGTCACCAAATGCGTTTTGATTTAAGCAAAGGTTTTCCTGTTATTACAACGAAAAAACTGCATTTAAGATCGATTATACATGAATTGCTTTGGTTTATTACTGGTGATACCAACATTAAATATTTAAAGGACAATAAAGTTTCTATTTGGGACGAATGGGCAGATGAAAACGGTGATTTAGGTCCTGTTTATGGTCACCAATGGCGCTCTTGGCCTGATGGAAAAGGGGGAACAATTGATCAAATTCAGAATTTAGTGGAGCAGTTAAAAACTAATCCAAATTCGAGAAGACATATTGTAAGTGCATGGAATGTGGCAGATGTTGAGAAAATGGCTTTGCCTCCTTGTCATTTGTTGTTCCAATTTTATGTTGCCGATGGAAAATTAAGTTGTCAATTGTACCAGCGTTCAGCGGATACTTTCTTAGGAGTTCCATTCAATATTGCGAGTTATGCATTATTCACAATGATGATGGCACAAGTTTGTGATTTAGAACCAGGTGAATTCATCCATACTTTTGGTGATACGCATTTGTATTCTAATCACTTCGAACAAGCAGAATTGCAACTTTCAAGAGAGATTTTACCTTTGCCAACAATGAAAATAAATCCTGAGGTAAAAAGTATTTTCGATTTCAAATATGAAGATTTTGAATTGGTAGGTTATGAACCGCATCCACATATTAAAGCTAAAGTTGCAATCTAAAACTGTTCGATTATGAAATGTACGCTGATTGTAGCCATGGGAAAACACCGAGAGATCGGGAAGGACAATGATTTATTGTGGAAATTACCGCAAGACATGAAGTTTTTTAAGGAAACTACTGAAGGTCACACTGTGGTAATGGGAAGAAAAAACTGGGAATCTATTCCAGAAAAATTTCGTCCACTTCCGAACCGTAAGAATATTGTGATATCAAGAAATCCTGATTATAAAGCGGAAGGAGCTGTTCTTATTTCTGATTTAAAAGAAATATCGGAACATTACAATGCTGATTCAGATAAAAAATGCTTTATCATTGGTGGAGCACAAATTTATAAATTGGCTTTAGAAGCTGATTTAGTTGATGAAATGCTCATTACTCATGTGGATGAAACTTTTGAAGCTGATACTTATTTTCCTTTTGTAGATTGGGAAGGTTGGGTAGAAGAAGATCTCATCGGATATGAAAAAGATGAAAAAAATCCGCATTCGTTTATAGTAACAAAATATACCCGTTAAATCATGAAAGTTTGCATTGCTGAGAAACCGAGTGTCGCAAAAGACATTGCTAATACAATTGGGGCAACCCAGCGTAAAGACGGTTACTATGAAGGCAATGGATATCAAGTCACTTGGACTTATGGACATCTTTGCACATTAAAAGAACCTAGAGATTACGTTGAAGATTGGCGCTATTGGAATTTGAGACATTTGCCGATGGTTCCTTCAAAATTTGGAGTAAAAGTCATCGAAGACGATGGAATTCAACGTCAATTCCATATTGTAAAAAGATTATTATGTGCAGCTTCTGAAATCATAAATTGTGGGGATGCTGGACAAGAAGGAGAAGTAATTCAGCGATGGGTTTTTCTTAAATCGGGAACAAAAGCACCTGTCAAAAGATTATGGATTAGTTCACTGACCGAAGAAGCAATTAAAGAAGGATTTGCCAATTTAAAAGATGGAAAACAATTCGATAATTTATATGCTGCTGGAAGTGCAAGATCGATTGGTGACTGGCTTCTTGGAATAAATGCAACACGCTTATTTACCAAGAAATTCGCTTTACAAAGACAAGTGCTTTCTATTGGAAGAGTTCAAACTCCTACTCTAGCAATGATTGTTAATCGACACTTGGAAATTGAAAACTTTAAATCACAAGACTATTGGGAATTGCGAACTATTTATCGTGAAACCGAATTCAACAGTGTATTAAGTAAGATCAAGAATCAAGAAAAAGCCGAATATGCTTTGAGTAAAATCAAAGATGAGCCTTTTGAAATCACTTCATTTGAACAAAAAGAAGGAAAAGAAAAGCCACCAAGATTATTTGACTTGACGGCTTTACAAGTAGAAGCCAATAAAAAACAAGGTTATTCTGCAGATCAAACATTGAAGTTAATTCAAAGTTTATACGAGAAAAAATTAGTGACTTATCCGCGTGTAGATACTACGTATTTGCCAGATGATGTCTATCCTAAGATTCCTGGGATTTTACAAAACTTGACTTATTATTCTGAATTAACTGCGCCATTATTGCAGAAAAAACTTCCGAAAAGTAAACAAGTATTTGACAATAAAAAAGTGACGGATCACCATGCTATTATTCCAACTGGAGTAAAAGTGAGTGGCGTTACTGCTGAAGAACAAAGAATTTACGATACGATAACACGCCGTTTTATTTCTGTTTTTTATCCTGATTGTATCGTGAGTAACACAACAGTTTTAGGAGAAGTTTTAAAACTAGAATTCAAAGCGACTGGAAAACAGATTTTATCTCCAGGATGGCGAATGGTTTATCAAAAAGACGATTCAAAATCTAAAAATAAGGATGAAAACTTGATGCCTGTTTTTGTGAAAGGTGAAAAAGGTCCACACGAAGCAAGAATAGATCAAAAGCAAACTTCTCCGCCAAAACCATTCACAGAAGCGACTTTGTTGCGTGCAATGGAAACTGCCGGACGACAAGTTGACAATGAGGAAGCACGTGAATTAATGAAAGACAACGGAATTGGTCGACCTTCTACGCGAGCAAATATTATTGAAACACTTTTCAGAAGACGGTATATTGAACGTTCCAAGAAAAATATTCTCGCAACACATACAGGAATTGATTTAATTCAAGTCATTGATAACGAAACGTTGAAATCGCCAGAATTAACAGGAGATTGGGAACGTAAGTTACGATTAATTGAAAAAGGTGAATATGAACCTGCTCAATTCAAACAAGAGTTGATTGAAATGGTAGTGAATCTGACCAACGAAGTATTGTTCAATACAGGAGAGAAAGCCATTCGAATTTTGGATGATACCAAAAAAGAAGAAAAAGAAGAGAAAAAAGACCAGCCGAAAAAACCTAGAGCCAAGACTGTTAAAGTTGAAATTACCGAACTAGCATGTCCGAGTTGTAAAAAAGAAGGATTTTTAGAAGGAAAAAAAGCTTTCGGCTGCGCACATTATAAAGAAGGTTGTAAATTTGTGATTCCATTTGAATTTATGGGGAAAAAATTAAGCAACAAACAGTTGAATGACTTGATTACAAAAGGAAAAACAACTAAAATTAAAGGATTTAAAAAATTAGGAAGCGAAGAAGGAATTGATGGAAAACTAGAATTAACCTCAGATTTCAACGTGACTTTAAATTTAGACTAAAAAGACTTTAGATGTTAGACACTAAATATTAGATGTTAGACACTAGATGTTAGATGTTAGATGTTAGACACTAGATGTTAGACTTTAGATGTTATAGCCAGATTTACTAGTGCCGATGGTTTATCGGAGCATAGTTTTAACTAATTTTGAAACCAATAAAATTCAATTAAAAGCAATTTAAACAATATTTAAAATGATTAGAATAGCACTTTCCGTAATAACTTTAGCCATATTAATTTTCTTTCATAATTCAATTATTTCTTTTGGATTAAACATTCGTTTGTCTTTTACATTTTCGAAGATTCTGCCTTATATGTTAGAGTTTTTCGCTGTATGTTTGATTATTTTCAATGTTTACCGTCAGTATTTAATGGGAACATCACTTACCATTAGAAGGTTAGTAAGTATTCTTATTCTCTTTGGTGGATCAGGAATTGCATTTGCTGTAAACCCAATTTACGAAGGAGATTTTAGTCACCAATACAGAGAAATCTCATTAGCCGGCGAAAATGCAGATACTTTTCAACATGGACTCACAATGATTGCACTTCCGGGATGTCCTTTTTGCTTTGAGAAATTGGAAGAAATGAAAAGAGTAAAAGCAATTTATCCAACATTGCCAATGTATGTTTTGGTAATAAATGATGATGAATTAGCAGCGGAAAGTTACAGAGAAGCAAGCGAAGGAATGATTGAAGTAGCGTTATTTCCAGAATCAACATTATTGAGAACGATAATTCAAGATGGATATCCGAACTTGATGTATAAACCTGGTGAAAATGGCTCGCAGTTAATTAATTGGAGTAATAGTGGATTTGGAAGTGCGAGTTGGGATTATATACTTGAAGAGGAAGGGCTTTAGAGAATAACCGAAAGTTTTTTTAACCGCTAAGGACGCAAAGGTTTCGCTGAGAAAAAGGGAGAAAGGAAGGTTTGCGTAAATCTTTTCTTTGCGACCTTTGCGAAAACCTCTGCTCTCTCTGCGGTTAAACCTTACCAAATAGTCAATTGTGAAACCTCCTTATCTTCCTCCTCCAACTCAAATCCACTAATAGAAACCCCAATCAATCTCAAAGGCACACCTTCAACAATCGATTCATGTAAAATTTTATCTAATTTTTCACGGATTTCTACTTTGTCTGAAACGTAATTTGGCTCTGTGATGGAACGTGTGATGGTTTCGAATTCGTAGTTTCTGATTTTCAAAGTTACCGAACGGCCTTTTCTACCATGGCTTTCGTAGCGCGTCCACCATTTATCAAAAACCTGTGAGAATTTCTCGTTGATGTCGATTTCTCCAATTACGTCTTTAGAGAAGGTCATTTCTGCTCCAACGCTTTTTCTTACTCTTTCCGATTGAACTTCTCTGTGATCAATTCCTCTGGCGATATCAAAAAGGAATCCTCCAGTTTTTCCGAATAATTGCTGTAATTCCCATTTGGAATAAGGCAATAAATCTACTCCTTTGAAAATGTCATTGGCTTTCATTTTTTCGGCAGTTACTTTTCCAACTCCAAAGAAATCTTCTATTGGAAGTTCTTCCATAAATGCGGCTCCTTGATCTGGAGTAATTACAAAAAGTCCATCGGGTTTGTCTTGATCTGATGCAATCTTCGCTAAGAATTTATTGTAGGAAACTCCGGCAGATGCAATCAAATCCAATTCGTTGCGAATGTCGTTTTTGATTTGCTGAGCGATTAAAGTAGCTGATCGCATTTCATATTTGGAATAGGTCACATCCAAAAATGCTTCGTCCAATGAAAGTGGTTCTATAATTGGCGTGTACCGACTAAATATCGCATTGATTTCCTTTGAAACCGCTTGGTATTTCTCGAAGGTTGGTTTTACGAAGAGTAATGTCGGGCATTTACGCAAGGCCACACGGGAAGGCATGGCAGAACGCACACCAAATTTCCTGGCTTCGTAACTTGCCGCAGCTATCACACCTCTTCCGTCGGAACCGCCAACCGCCAATGGTTTTCCACGTAAATCTGGATTGTCCCGTTGCTCCACAGAAGCGTAAAATGCATCCATGTCAATATGAATTATTTTACGCGTTTCCTCCTTACTCATTCTCGTCCTCTGGCGCAATTATCCGTTTGATGTCTTCTTCGGTTTTGTCCAGTTTCTTACGACAGAAATCGACCAATTCCTTGGCTTCAATTACCGTTTCTGAAAGGTTATCAATCTTGATTTCTTTCAATTCCAAAGCACCAACAATCTCTTTCAAGCGCTGTAATGCTTCTTCGTAAGTGGTTTTATCAGTTATCTTCATGTTTTATGTCTTTTTTCGAAACGACTTTACTCGTTATTAAATAATTTGAAGAAAGCGTTTTCATCTCATCTCCTATTTTCACTTCTCTATTTTTGATATCTTCATCATCAATCGTAGAAATCGTATATCCGGATTCCAGAATTTTCAGCGGATTCAACAAGGCCAATAATTCTTCTTGATTCCCAAAAACAATGCGTTCTCTGTCTATAATTTGCTGACTCAACAAATGCACCGATGAAAGCACCTGATTCAAATTTACTTCTTTTTCTCGCTCTATTTTTTGCTGTGCGAAATCTGAAACCCTATCCAACATTCTTTCCAGTTGACTTCCCTCCTGCTGAACTAAACGTTGCAACTGCGAAGATGTTCGGTGACTCAGTACCGCCAAAGCATCTTTTCCTTCATACAACAAAGTTCTACTTTTCTGAACGATTTCATATTCTTTTTCTTGAAAAGTACTGCGCCAATAATGAATCAATTCTCGACTATAATGAGAAAGATAATTGTTGTAATGCGTAAATTCTTCTTTGCTTTCACTCAACAATTGCAAGGACATTTGAATGGACTTATCGTGCAATTCTCGCATGATTTCTTTGAAAGAACTAATTGCGTATTGAATGTGTCGGGCAACAGCTGTTGGAGTAATAAAAGTCACCCGCGCTACTAAATCTGCCACGACCTCATCGTTTTCATGTCCAATTCCGGTTAAAACAGGCAATCTCGAATTACAAATCGCTTTAGAAATTTCATAATCATCGAAAAGCGCCAAATCCATTTTACTTCCTCCACCACGCAAAATCACAATCACATCGGCATCGTGTAAATTCGCATCTTTTATGGCCGCAACAATTTCTTTCACAGCTGCATCTCCTTGAACACGCACTGGAAATTCCTTAATCGCAAATTTATCAAAGTCATGATTAATCAATAATTCCTGTTGAAAATCTCGGTATCCCGATGTATTGGGCGATCCAATTAAAGCAATTCGTTTAATAATCGTTGGCAATCGCAATTGTTTCTGAAGATCAAATATTTCCTCTTTCTTCAATCTTTTAATCACCTCTTGTCGCTTGCGTTCAATTTCTCCATAAGAATACGCTGGATCTATTCCACGAATTTTTAATTTCAATCCGTAAATCGTATGAAATTCAATTTTGACATTAATCAATACTTTATTCCCCGGTTGAAGAATCCCCAACACTTCATTCAATCCAATCTCTTCAACAATCGTGCGATAAGTAGAAGCCCAAATCGTAGCAAAACTTCGCGCTGTAGTGGAATCATTGATACTGTCTGCCAACTCAATATAAAAGTGTCCACTCTTCTGATTGATTTTAATCAACTCCGCCGTAATCCAAAAATCACGCTTGGAAAAAGTTTCCCAAATGTGCTTTTCGAAGGACTGATTGAGCTGTGTGAGCGAATATATTTTTCTTGTTTCTGGCATTGGAAAATAAAGGTAGTGAGAATAATTACGAATTATCAATTACGAATTGGGAATTTTCAAAAAAGATGAATATTTTGGCGGTGGGATGGTTAGGATATTGGCAAGATTGAGTTAGAGTTGATTGTTTGTTAATCTGATGTCTCTTGTCATCCTTAGGAATTACCTAGTTTATCAAATAAATACGAATTAGTTGTAATTTAGATGAAATATGTACTATATTTAAATTATGGAAAGTTCTAAGAAAAAATATATTAGTAAAAGATTGGTAGAACGTAAATCGAAATCTGCATTTAAATCAGCCGCAAAAAAGGCTATGACTGATATTGGATATGTAATTATTGTCGAAGATGGTTGGGTAGTTAAAAAGCATTCAAATGGTGAAATTGAAAAAATAGAAAAGTTAAGCACTAGAAGTATTAGTCAAGAATTAATCTTTGATTAAATGTCTAAAAGAATGCGAGTGTTTGCCGGACCAAATGGATCAGGTAAAAGTTCTATTATAAAATCAATACTAAACACAGAAGTTAAGAAGGGAAAAAAACTTGATTTCGGTATTTATATTAATGCAGATGATATTGCTGTTGAGCTCAGTAAAAACGGATGCAACTTCTCCAATTACACTATCGAATCCTCAAAAACTGAAATACTTGATATAGCTAATAGATCAGGATTAATAAATGAAGATTTTCCTATTGAAAGATTCGATAACTGCATTTCTTTTAAAGAAGAAACTCTACAGGTTAACAACAACGAAGCTCAAAAAATAGATGACAATCCATTTGAGAGAATAGCTCAAATATTAGCAGACTTTTTAAGAAAAAATGCTTTTGGAACAGGGCAAGAAATTCTCATTTGAAACTGTCTTTTCTCACCCAGGGAAAGTTGACATAATCAAGAAAGCTCAAAAGGAAGGTTATAAAGTCTACCTTTACTTTGTTTCAACCGAACACCCAACAATAAATGTTTTCCGTGTCAAAGTTGTAAGAGTTGGCGATAACGGACACGATGTAAAAGAAGAAAAAATAATATCAAGATATTACAGATCAATGGATTTAATGTATGAAGCCGCTCAGCACAGTTATCAATCCTATTTTTTCGACAATTCTGTAGAAGGTAATAACAATCATACGATGTTTGCTCATTTTAAAGTAAATGCAAAAGGTGTAAAAAACTGGGATGACTTACCTGAAACTGGTTCTCCGAATTGGTTTAGAAAATACTACTCATCGAAAGTGAATAAATAATTAAAACACCGGTTTCTTTAAAAAACAATGGTTGACATTCCGAAGTTGGTAAAATATGATGTTCCTTTATTTCAACTAGTGCGCATGTCGGTAATTTAATTTCAAAAGCTTGAAGACAATGATATGCCAAATGCTCTGCAAACAAGTTTTTACATGATTTATGTCCTTTACCGTGTTTGCACACATAATCATTTAAGTCATCACATTGAACGAGAACAGGCCGATCGCCAGTATCATAAACCTTTATAACTTTCTTTATAGAATATAAGCTCTTCAATACAACACGCTTTTGTTTCATTTAAATTTACTATGTTTTTCCATTAAACACTAATTTTTAAGCATTTCCTCTTTATTGTGGTTTTATGCAAGTGTCGCTTACACAATTGGAAAACGAGAATAAGATATTTTTGGATTCAATAATTCGTTGTAAAACTTCGCGATGCGCAACGTCAAAACCTCTAGCAGAAAACTCAATATAAAAGTATCCACTCTTCTGATTGGCTATAATCAACTCCGTTATAACATCAAAATTACTTTTCGTGATATTATTAAGAGCCATTTAAGATTTTTACCATTATAATGGTTATTTCATTCAAAAAACCCTATATTTACCATTATAACACCAAATTAAATGTTTAAAACTACAACAATAAAAGAAGTAAAAATCAAGATTGGTGAAGCTTGTAAGTTGAATCGGACGGCAAATGATTTAACACGGGAGGAGCTCGCTAAAGCTTTGGAAGTCTCTAGCACAACCATTCAGAATATAGAAAATGGCAAAAATGCTACGCTAGACAATGTGCTAAAAGTGGCCAATCATTTTGGTTTGTTAGAGGATATCATAAAAGGGATTAATAGTAACATTGAAAAACAAAATAATATTTCATTTTATTAGAATATGGGAAGAGATAAAATCATAGAAGTTTGGGCTTTTGGTATGGAAATAGGCAAGTTGGGCTACGATTTAGACCAAAGGAAATCTTATTTTCAATTTAATCCCGATTTTTTAGAATCTGGACTTTATTCTAATATGTTTCCCTTTGTATTCAAGCCAATAAAACCTGTACAAGTATTTTCAGAGTATCAACAGGAAACTTTTCAAGGACTCCCACCTATGATTACCGATTCACTACCTGACACTTTCGGAAATATTATATTTCAAGAATGGTTAAATGCCAAAGAGATTCAGAAGGTAACTCCGCTAGAACAATTAGCGTATGTGGCAGACCGTGGAATGGGCGCATTGGAGTATAAGCCAGTCAAAAAACTGCCACAATCATCTACTTTAAATCTTGATGAAATCATTTCTGTTTTGGAAAAAGTCTTGAATTTAAAAGAAGAAAATAAAGGAAATCAACTTGATGAAATCTCCTTGCTGAATGTTTTTAAAATTGGGACTTCGGCAGGAGGTGTGAGACCGAAAATATTAATCTCTGAACATAAAGAGACAAAGGAAATAATTGCTGGAGATAAAATACAATGCTTATCCGCTTGTTTCCCCAAGATTGCTTTTCAAACAAGCGTTACTGAAAAAAATAACTTCTTTTCTTTTTCGCATTGCTCCAAAAAGAAACAAAAAGATCTAGCGCCTAATATTTTTTCTTGTCTCCACTCCTGAAAGTCGATAATGTCGGTGATCTCTTCCGCAAGCTCCAGAGCTTCCGCCATTATTAGCGACTTTCAGCACGCTACACCTTCAAAAAAACATAAAGCGCGACGGAAACAAACTAAAACATTCTAATAATTGATCATTTTTGATTTTACATTAATATTGTAAATCAGTGTTGCTTATTTTAATAAATTTCTTAAAAACATATATATCAATGTATAATTTCACAAGTTAAACGTGAGAATAATCCAATAAATTATTTAGGGTAAAGAAGCGGATAAGCATTTAAAATAATTAGCAATGAGTACGACCACTATTTAGTAAAACTTCATTTAGATAATGATGATGGATACAACAAAGAAAAAGTGGAGTATGTCTATTATCAACTCGCACAAGAAATCGGTATTGATATGATGCCTTCTAAATTAATTGATGATAAACATTTCGCTACCATACGCTATGACAGGCAAAATGGCGAGAAGCAACATGTACTTACCGTAACAGGATTAACGGGTTGGGATTTTAAAAGTCAACCCGAAAACTCATCTTATGAAAATGTTTTTAAAGTAGCAACAGCCTTAAAAGTACCCCACAAAGATTTACAGCAATTATTTAAAAGAATGGTATTCAATCTCGTTTTTAAAAATGTAGATGATCATTTAAAAAACCATAGTTTTATTTACAATAAAGAAAAGAATGCTTGGAATTTAAGTCCAACCTACGATTTAACTTATGCGCTAAATCCTGTACTAAATTTCAAATTAACATCTCGCGCATTGTCAATAAACGGCAAAAGAACTGATATCAAAATTCAAGACATTTTAACCCTCGCAGAAGAGTTTTCGATTAAGAACCCCAAGGGAATTATGAAAGAAGTTGAAGCACTAACTTCTAGATGGTCGGAATTAGCGGAGCAACAGAATATTCCTGAACTTGTGGTGAGGAGGATTGGTGAGGATATTACGCGGTTTGGAATAGGGTAAGGTTGAATTGAAAATGAGTTTAGGAAAAAAGGATATTTGAAAAGATCGGTTTCTAATTGAGAGAATCCATTTAAATTTTGTATTTTCATATAAACAATTAACTAAAATCCTAAAATCACCACCATGAGAGCTGACTACCTTGGAACATACATTTACGACTTCGAATTACTTAATGACAGTCCATACATGAGTCTGGACAAGATAGAATGGTGGCTGTTAAAGTATTCTGACTTCCATTCTGATATCACTGCTTATTATAAAGAAAATAATATTATCTATATTCCCGATGCAGTCGTAGAGCCTCAACCTCACCTTGCGGTTATCAACGTTTTGAATCCTTTTTTAGACTTTCACCATATCATCAATGAAATTTCTGAATACGCCAGAAGAGAGTCTTACTTCGAAGAAGAAATAAAAGAATATCACCGCATAAAAGCTTCAAAAGATGAGTCAAAAAAATGGCTGATCAAAAACCTAAAATTTGGGCTTGGTCCTTACCCTCAATTCATTGCGGATGCAAATGCGTTTGGAGATGAAAAGGAGGAATTGCTTGTTATTGATGTAGAACATGATGTGGTGTTTAATTTGGATAGGGATGATTTTAGGTTGACGCTGGAGTTTTTGAAAATATTTGAGGAATTGTTTTTTGAAAAGGAGTTGTTGCCGGAGGAGTTGGTGAGGTTTTGGGAGAGGGTGAAGGGGAGGGTGGCAAGTAGGGATTTTTAGTACTTGTAGAAAGGTTTTTGATTGGGGATTTTAATGGGGAATGTGAGGGAAGTTTGTGCAGTGACTTTTAGATGGACAGAGTTGGCGGAAGGGGAGAATGTTTTTGAGGATGTGGTGCGGGGGATTGGTTAAATTTTACCCCACAGACAACTTAGCACTTTCCTTCCATAAATAATGAGGAATTGGTTCTGCTAACTCCCATTTAATTGACATTGGTTTTGCTCCTTCGTGAGACAGATATTGCGCAGGCCCTATGAATACATATCCTTGAGTAAATCCTTCTGCATTTTTCTTACTTTCTCGAACAAATAACAAAATCTTCTTTTCATTTTTCTTCTGTAAAATATAAGATTGACCTTTTGAACTTTCTGGAGAAGCACTGTTTTGTGATTGCCAATGAAATAAAGTTTCACTGATGGCGTAATCATCGTACATAGTTGTTGGAGAGAAATCTTCTTCCGATTTCTTAAGATTGACAAATAGTGCTTCAACATTCTTTACTTTGTTTTGTGCTACTCCTTCTCTATTTGAACTCTTTTTTTCAATTGTACTTAATCCTAAAGCAACTAAAACTTGATCTCTGGTATAACGTGAATGTATCTTTAAAGGAAACTCACCCTCCATTGCTAAACATGGCAGCTCTTCGAAACCAATTTGATCGATTTTTATAGAAATATAAGAACGTATTTCTGCCGCAAAAGCTTTGTTGCTTCCGATATCTTTTAATCCTTTTTCTAAAGATAAATTAGTCACTGGACCTTGGTAAAAATCATAGTAGAGCATTAGCGCCATTAAATTATTCTCACTACTATTCGATACTTTATTTACGTCGAAATCCACATCAATTATCGAAAGAATAAACTTAAAATAACTTATTGATTCAGTAACTATCCATTTCTTCCCGAGCATGGCTTTGTACTGGTCAAAATTCTTATTCTCGAAATGCTCACCAAGCGCTTCACTTTTTAAAGAATGAAAAGTATGATTCTTATAGATGTCCTTCAACTTTAAATTGAAGATGTATACGAAATTCTCAAGTGTTAAAGGGAGTTCGGTATGACTTCTAAACGACTGTAATAAGTGAATCAATTTGGACTTCCCCATATTCGTTGCTTGTCGAATATTGTCAAGAATATGCTTTTTTGCTTGTTTCTCCAGTACAATTGCACTTCCTAAAGGTAAGTTTGGAAAATCCTTTTCAATCTCGTGCTGAACTGTAGTCTCAGTTTTACCGATTAATGCTCTAAATTTATTTTCAAAATCATATTCCTTTCTTGCGTGACCAACGAAGTCCAGCACTGTCAAAACATCTTTCCCATCCTTAAGTCGTAATCCTCTTCCTAGCTGTTGAAGAAAAATGGTTAAACTTTCAGTTGGCCTCAAGAACAAAACCGTGTCTATTTCTGGAATATCAACACCTTCATTGAAAATATCAACAACAAATAAATAATTGATCTCTTTTGATTTAAAGCGATGTAAAATATCAATCCTATCTTTTGAGTTTTCAGAGGTCAAACATTCTGCTGATAAGCCTACTTCTGAGAATTTACTTTTCATAAAAGTAGCATGCTTAATACTCGCACAGAAACCAATTGCACTCACATTACGATAATCTTTCGTATAGCTAATCAGGTTTTTGAGAATATCATTTACCCTTATGTCATTTGCAGTTAAAATATTCGTCAACTCTTCTACATCGTATCTTCCATTATTCCATTTGATCTTGGAATAATCAATAGCATCAGAAAGACCAAAATATTGAAATGGACAAAGTAGTTTATTGTTTAATGCATCAGGTAAACGAATTTCAGCCGCAGTACGATAATTGAAATCTTGTAAAATATTCTTCCCATCCATACGCTCGGGAGTAGCCGTTAGACCAAGCAAGATTTTAGGCTGATAATAATCAATGACTTTTTGATAGGTTCGTGCAGAAGCGTGATGAACCTCATCCATTACTATATAATCGTAATATTCCGAATCAGTAAATGTTTCTGCTTGCGCTGCTAAGGTTTGAATGGTTGCAAAAACAGCGTTCTTGGAAGTCGGCACATATCCATCACCAAACAATTCTCCAAAATTTTGATCTTTTAGAACATTTCGAAAGGTATGAAGTGATTGTCTTAAAATTTCAATCCTATGCGCGATAAATAGAAACTTAGATTGCGGATTTTCTTGCTTGTAATTCTTATAATCAAAGGCCGAAATCATCGTCTTCCCTGTTCCCGTAGCTGCAACAACCAAGTTCCTAAATGAACCATGAACAGTTCGTTCGACTTTTAATTTTTCAAGAATTTCAGATTGATAATGATACGGTTTTAGGTCAAAGAAGTTGACAATCTCTTGCGTTGATTTACCAAACTTATTTTGTTGCAATGTTTTGTCTAAATCTTCTAATTTACTCGAATCATACAGTTCAAACTCTGAATTATTCCAATAACTATCAAAAGTCTTTTGAAATTTATCAATAATGTGTGGAATCTCTTTTGTTGTCACTTTAACATTCCATTCTAATCCGTCTGTAAGCGCAGAGCGAGAGAAGTTTGATGAGCCAATATATCCAGTATGAAAACCTGTATTTCTATTAAATAGATAAGCTTTTGCGTGAAGGCGTTCGTTAGAATTGTTATATGATATTTTGATTTGGGTATTTGGCAATTGAAATAATTCTTCAATGGCTTTTGCGTCTGTTGCTCCCATATAAGTCGTCGTGATCACTCTAAGTTTTCCTCCTCTCTCAGTGAATTCTCGAAATGCTTCCCTTAAAATTACAATGGCTTTCCATTTTATAAATGAAACTAATAAATCAACTCTATCAGAAGACAAAATTTCTTTTTTCAATTCAGTATCCAAGGACAATCCTTCATTTCCTCCAACAAACAAAGCGCTTTGAATAAGACGAGTTTCGGGCATGATCTCACTTAATCTCAAATCTAAAGATTGATAATCAGAATTCAGTTGATCCAGTACTCCTTCCAATATTTGTCCACTCGATGCTACAAGATCTTCACTAATGTCATATCCTTCGATATGGTCAGAAAGGTGTATTAAAAGTTGATTCGTTATTTCAATCTGCTGCTTGACAACTGATCCTTGCTCTCCTTTAACACTTTTGATTGCATTCAAAGCATTCTGAAAAGCTTTCTGCAGATGAAGTGAAAGAAAGTGAACTGCTTCTGCTTTATCAAGTCCTTTTTGATCGGCCACAAAAAAACGTTCTCTGTTTAAGCCCTCTAACTTTTCTTTTAAAGCCTCAGTAATCAAACTCTCATAAACACCTATTTTCATATCTTCCCTATTTCCTCAACAATTGGAATATCCGCCGCAGCCCAATCATAAATGTGTAAATTCTCTTTCTTTTCCCATTTGATTTCCTTGTGTTCTGTCATAACAAACTCCTTAGACTTCACCTCACAAAGAAAAGGGTATAAAGTGATCGAGAAGTTTGGATAATGATGTTCTACAGAAGTCAACGCTTCATTCACTTTAACCTTCATTTTCAACTCCTCATAAATCTCGCGTGCTAAGGCTTCTTCTTTATTTTCACCTTCCTCAATCTTACCCCCTGGGAATTCCCATTTTAGCGGTAAACTCATGGTTTCGCTGCGTTGCGCAATTAAGATTTTGTCTTCATATTGAATTATAGCACAAACAATTTCAGATTAATTTATAATTGATGTCACATAGATTAATTTAGCTCCATAAACACATTTCTAAATATTTAAATTTTCTACCGCCCCTCACCCCAAAAAACACTCCCTCCTATGCCAATCAAAATTCTCTTGCAAAGGATAATGCTTAGAATTATCAGGAAGCAACATCTGTTTACCTTCGAACTGTTTTAGGGAATAAGCAGAATCAATTTCAGTGATGTTTGGAGAAACACGCACCAAATAATCTTCATTTATGGTGATCAATCCTCGATCGAAAGCTCTGTGAATTGTTGGAGTTAAGCTAAAACCATTTCCTACAGTGTCATCTCTGGAAATAGCGAATGGAACAATATGACAAGCGTCAACTAATTGTGCATTGATCGTTGCTTCAACTCTTAGACCTGAAATTGCACAAGTATATTTATAAAACTTTGGAATTTCGCGTTTAAAGATTCCGCTTCTGACATAAACTTCTTCTTCAAAATCACTAACATTCATTTTACTTCTCAATTCTGCAATTCTTTCAGCGTAAGTGAATCGGTCATTATTTAAAACTTGATCTTGGAGTTGGGAAACGAAATCATCATCTGAAACGATTAATCTAGCTTTGGTCTCTGGAAAATAGAAGTCCAGTAATTCCCTTTTAATTACTTCTCGTGAAATAGGATTCAATAGGAATGTGAACAGTGTTTTGTCCATTTCTGCTAATTCAACCGCCTCTCTTAAACCAATAAAAGTGGAAATACTTCGCGGAATAAAAGTTCCGTGTTTAGAGTAAAGTTTCCAAAACCCATCTGACTTTAAACGAAAGAATGGCATTGCGAAATTTTGTAAATGGTCTGTCACCACTAATTTAGACCATATACTTTTAAATGAAAGCACCAATTCTGGAGTAATAGAAATGCGATTAGAAATAATATCTCCATTTTCTATACTTTCAATTATCGCCAACAACAAAACAGGTTTATGCGGTGCATATCCCCTCACTTTATTCTTGTCTCTTCTCATTTTTTTAAGTTGAAATAAGTATTGTGCTAATTGATCTTCGTTTTCCAAATGATTATATTTTTAAGCTAGTCTTATAATTTCTAAATGATTAATTCGAAGTTGTGAAGATAATGGATTTTCTTTAAGTTAACCCCCCCCATAAAAACCATAACCAACCCCTTCCCTCTTCAAAAACCAACCAAAAAACCCCACTATGTAATATTTCTACACACCAATAGTTTATATTACACCAAACAAATCATTAAAACGCACCAATTATGATAAAGATTCCAGTAACAGACGATCAAACGAAAAGACTTTTGTTTGTCCTTAAAATTTACATTGAAGACGACAAACCAATGTGGACGGCACTTCCAGTTCCTCCAGATATCTTTGATGAAATCACCAACATCACTTATGAGTTGGAGTTGAGTTATTTCAACGAGAAAAGTAAGCGTGAGTTAAAATGCATTGGTATAGGGAGTGTAATTCACTTTTTAAAGAATAAAGATCACCTTCAATATTCATTTGCAACAAATCATTTAAACTAAAAAATATGAACACAATAAACAAAAACACAGAAATTATGAACGCAGCGATTATAAACACAGCAATTCAAAATATTCAAAACGATTACATGCAGAATTTGGCTGAATTCACGTCAGTTTTCAGTAATCCTATGGATGATGAAAATACGATCTTAGAAAGAGCGAAACAATCTGACAATAAAGTGAATAAGCTCACCATTAACAGTATTCATTTGATTAAAGATTCACTAAAAAAAGGTGATTTGATGACTTTAAGCAATTATGTCGGTTGGTGTTATGACCCTACAATTTCTGAAGCAGGCCTTGAGAATGCTGTAACATCGAAAAGAGTAATTAATAAATTTAACCTATGAATTTAGAATTAGAAATAGAACCGTTTTTGAGTAAACAAGGAATTAGAATTCTATTGCTCCATCATCAACTGAAATCCCGAGGAGAATATCATATTGAAGACTTGATGCAACGCATTAAAGAGAGTTCGGGATGTTCCAACGAAAAGTATTCTTTGAGTAGTTTTCGAGTGGATATTCGTTTTATGAAGGAAGTGTTGGAAGCTCCAATTTTCATTTCAAACAAAGGAATGTACAAATACACGAGGAGTTTTAATTTGCTACCAAAAATCGGATTATTGGATCAAGATTTTGAGATTCTAGAGAATGTCAGTTTAGCTTCTGTCGATTATAAGGAATTGCCATTTTTCAAGGATCTTTCTGCGCTTGTTGAGAAAATAAAACCGAAAAGAAAGTCCTCTGCTCCTATTGTATCTTTTGAAGCGTCAAAAACTACGGTGAAAGGACTGGAACATTTTGAAGACTTGTTTTGGGCAATCAATGAATCGCGTTTGACCACAATTCATTATGTTGGCTTTAATAAAAGTGAATCAAAAAGCTATGTTGTTCACCCGCATTTCCTGAAAGAATATAAAAAGCGTTGGTATGTCCACGTTTGGCATCCGGCAATTAGAGCATTTCGAAATTTCCCTTTGGACAGGATTATACAACTTGAAACGATGGAGGAAAACACTTTTCTCAAGCAGGAAAACTTTGATGCTAAAACCACTTGGGAAAGCGGAATCGGGATTATGCTCAGTGACGAACCCGCTGAAACAATTTCTTTTGAAGTTAAGAATGGAACAGTTTACAACAACATTGATTATTTAATCGGTCTTCCCTTGCACGCTAGTCAGAAGGCGAGTAAAATTGATGCTACTTGGACACGTTTTGAGCTGACAGTTTATCCCAACATAGAATTATTTAGAGAAATCCGAGCGATTGGATTACACAATGTAAGAAACATAAAACCAGAGAAATGGAAAGATCACATCATGGAATTTTAAACGCTGTACAAACAGCAAAGGAACTAGAGAGAAAGGCCTTGCCGGGAATCAATTTGATTTGTTTTTCTCATAATTCAGAGGCAATCAGTCAACGAGGATTTATGACTTTAGCACACGAAATTTCTAAAATCCAGAAAGTCATTTACAGCTCATTCAACTCAATTTCAAACGACGTAATAGAAGAATTCACCTCAGGAATTGGCAACGATTTAAGCAATATCGTCATAGAAGATGCATGGGAATATTATCAAGACAATGATCCTTGGGAACTCCGAGTTTTGTCCTTCACCGAAGAAACAAAGTGCATTATGATAGACGATTTCCACACCTTCATGAACAGCGAACATTTGTCCTTCCTTGACAGAGGTTTAACCTTAAGCAAGCTTCACGAAGAGTTAAAAGGAGAAAACATAAGCTTACTTTTTATGTATTCTACTGCACAATTCGAAGACAAAAAAGACGAAAGACTACCATTCCCTCGTGTAAAAGATATCAACTGGTGCCGCCAATTAAAGGAAATATCAAACTGCATCTACGGCGGATTCAGCAATTCGTACTACCGAGGTTTTCTGAATGATTTTGACAATGAAAACGATGGCGGAGCGTATGATTTTAGTTTTGAAGAACTTAAATGTCCGGTGGTGTTGTGATTTTGAGGGAGGATTGTTAGATTTAGGGGGTATAACATAGATTTTTAACCAATTTGAAGAAAACATCTCCATTTGAAGAGAAATCAAAATGGAGATGTTTTCATTTAATATTCTAAACAATTAAATACAATTATGCCATGTTTTGTCACTTGAACCACGCAAGATTCTAAATTTACCCTTACCATCAAATTCAGCAACTAAATAATTACCTCTTTGCCAAAAACCTTTAGCTATCGCAATAACTTTATTCCAATTCTGATTCAAAAGTGGTTGATAATCTGAAGGATTTGGGTGATTGGGTGCTTTAAACTCTTGTTTAGTTTGACCGTTTACGATTACATTTGACCACGAATCAATCTCGAAGCTACCAACCGATATTGAATTCTCTAGGCCGACAGCGAATGCAGGTTTCATGCTTTTATATGGCAGAGTAACATTCCAAGCATAGCGAGTGGCATCATAAGGTGTCGCTCCTTTTACTAATGCGTTTTGAATAGGAAATATAAAAACTGCAGGTATTGATACTCTTGGATTAACAAAAGGAGCAGACATAGCTAATAGTTGATCGGGTGATAAACTTGAAGAGTTAGGTGGGGTATTGATATTCAAAGTAGCACCATTTTGTGACTCGTAAAGTGCATCAAAAACTACAGCCTCCGCAATATCAGACACTTTTTTAGATGTATTTGAATTACTTAAATCATGAGCGATAATTACCCATTCTACATCTTCATCGTTCTTCCAAATATCAATAATTCGAATGGTTTTACTGTCAATATCCTTTAACGTTAAACCATTATTAATAGCTGAATCAGCATCATTAAAGTGACTAAAAAGTCTATCGCCAGTACCTTGCCCAACATAGAAAACTTTTCTATCTCTTGGGTCTCTTAAAATATAAACATAAGTACCTAATTTAGTACCTGGATTAAACTTTCTTTGTGAATTCATAAAGTTAATTTAATGTGGGTAATAATTCCTTTATAAAAGGCCTCCTTAAATATACTTATTTATTTGCAACTAAATATATCTCTTCCCAAAAAAATCTCCATTCAGATAACAATAAACTTATAAATTGAATATTTGAATTTTCATAAATGAAATTTGAGGATAAATTCTTTATCCAAAGATGAGAATCATCCTTTGCCTCCTTAATCGCTTGCGATTAAGCATAAGCATGGTACGGACGGTTTGCAACCGTCCGCTCAATGCTTATCGAAATCCAAAATTTAAGGAGAAAGGAATTCGCTTGTTTAAAATGGAGATTTAATCTGCATGGCCTATTCAAATAGGATTAAGCCTTGAATTTGAGAGGATTTATTTGGGTTGCTTTTATTTTCTTGATGAAGGAGGTTTCATGGATGAAATTTTTAGGAGGGAGGAGGATGAGATGGAAGTAGAGATTTGGATTTGGTTATTGGCTTTTTGCTTTTAAGAATGAGCGTTAGCGGATGGTTGCAAACTAGAGGACGGTTGCAAACCGTCCGTGCCGTGCGCAGGGAAATTTAATATATGAAATTTAGGTGAAAAGGAAGTCCTATATTTAAAGATGAGAATTATGCCATGCCTCCTTAATGGCTTTTAATTAGGCAGGCTAATCGCAAATATGATGTGCAGAGAAATTTGATGGATGAAATTTAAGGTGAAAGGAATTCGCTTGTTTAAAATGGAGATTTAATCTGCATGGCCTATTCAAATAGGATTAAGTCTTGAATTGGAGAGGATTTATTTGCGCTGCTTTTATTTTCTTGATGAGGGGAGTTTTATGGATGAAATTTAGAGGAGGGATAGAGATTAGATGGAAAGGAGATTTGGATTTGGTTTTTTGCTTTTATGAATGAGCATTAGCGGATGGTTGCAAACTAGAGGACGGTTGCAAACCGTCCGTGCCGTGCGCAGGGAAATTTCATATATGAAATTTAGGTGAAAAGGGAATCCGTCAATCAAAGAAGAATGGAAATAGCATTTTAGTATGGAGATTTAATCTGGATGGCCTATTCAAATATGTTTAAATCTAGAATTTGAGAGGATTTATTTGCGCTGCTTTTATTTTCTTGATGAAGGAGGTTTCTTGGATGAAATTTAGAGGAGGGATAGAGATTAGATGGAAAGGAGATTTGGCTTTGCTTTAATAATTCCTGGCTTTTAAGAATGAGCATTAGCGGATGGTTGCAAACCATCCGAACCATGCTCAGGGAAATTTCATATATGAAATTTAGATGAAAAGGGAATCCATCAATCAAAGAAGAAAGGAAATAGCATTTTAGTATGGAGATTTAATCTGGATGGCCTATTCAAATATGTTTAAATCTAGAATTTGAGAGGATTTATTTGCGCTGCTTTTATTTTCTTGATGAAGGAGGTTTCTTGGATGAAATTTAGAGGAGGGATGAAGATGAGATGGAAGGAGGAATTTGGATTTGGCTTTTTGCTTTTAAGAATGAGCATTAGCGGATGGTTGCAAACCATCCGTACCATGCGCAAAGAAATTTCATAAATGAAATTTAGGGAAAAGGGAAAATTAAGAATAAATGAGATTGATTATTTCAAAATAAAAATTGGGTTTTGCTTTATTAGTTTTTGCTTTTAAGAATAAGCGCTAGCGGATGGTTGCAAACCATCCGGACCATGCGCAGGGAAATTTCATATATGAAATTTAGGTGAAAACTAAATATAAATCAGCTCTAGTTTATCCCCAAGAATTCGTGATTGAAAATTAAAAATTCGTAATTGAATAACCTCACCCTGCGAAGTTTACTTCGCTGATCCCGTTGCTTTTCTTCTCAATCATAACCTGAGTAGGAATCCTCTCCTTCAAGTTCTCCACGTGCGAAATAATTCCAATCATCTTCCCTTGAGATTGCAAAGTCTCCAACGTCGAAATCACCGTTTCCAAAGTGTTTTTGTCTAAAGTTCCAAAACCTTCATCAATAAACAAGGAATCGATTTTCACATTTTTACTGGCTAAATCCGATAAACCTAATGCTAAAGCCAGACTTATGATGAATTTTTCTCCTCCGCTGGATGTGTCGACCAATCGGGCTTGATCGGTTTGATAATGGTCGATGAGATTGAAATTGAGTTCTTCTTTCGGCTTGTAGTCCTCTTCCATTTTTAAGGAATAACGCTTGTTTAGTTTGTACAAATGTACATTGGCTAAATCCAATAGATGCTTTAGGGTGAGGCGCTGGACGTAGACATTGAATGCGTCTTTCGAGTTTCCGATGATTTTAAATAATTCCCTCCAAACGTTACAAATTGCTTCTTGCGCTTCGATTTGTTTGTACACTTCCTGGTTTCTGTCCTTAATTTCTTGGTCTTTTCGAAACGCTTCTTTTACTTCTCCTTTTTCTGCTGAAAAACCATCTCTTTTGAATTTTAATTCTTCGAAAAGTGTCTTGCTTTCTTCTTCCGTGGTTTCGAAAGTTTTGGTTTCATTTTGCTTTTCAATGGCTTTGAGATTTGTTTCTTTTAATGTTTTTAATCTCAATTGTCTCTCCTTAATTCGCTCTTTGTTTTGGGTATATTTCAGTTTTTCTTCTCGACTCAATAAGGCTTTTTCGATGGCTTCTTTAGATTCGAATTCACTTGCTGAAATTTGAGCATCCAATTTCGATTTCAGTAAATCATGTTCTGTTTTTAGAAGAACTTGTTCCTTCTTGTTCTCCAGTTTTATCGCTTCTTTCTCTCGTTGAATATCTAACTGCTTCTGTAATTCTTTTTTACTCAACTCCAGTTTATCGGATAAATCTTTTCGTGCCGCTTGCAAACTTTTACGTTTATTTTCTACTGAAATTTCAAGTGGTAAAATGGCAATTCTGTCAATTTTAAGCTGATTTGACTTCGTTTCACTGTCAGAAATAGCTTTATTGTATTCAGATTGTGATTTTACTGAAGTTTCAGTTCGCTTTTCAATGTCGATTAAACTGTTTTTAAACACCCTTAAATCACTCTTTAATTGATCTAAATTCTTCTGAGTTGAATTGAATTTATTAATCTTTGCTTCAATTTCTTGAATGAATGAATTTGTATTTTCAATGGATGGCAATTCATAATTGAAACGAGAGATTTTAGATTTTAAATCGCTTTCTAAATGGGCACAAGTTTTTGTTAATGATTCAATAGATTTTTGTTTGGCTTCAATTTCAGATTGAACATTCTTGATCTTCTCTCCAAGTGCGGCGTCTTTGGTTTTTAACGCTTCGATGGATTGATTTTGAGATTTAAAAGATTCAGATAATTTATCTTTTTCTAATTGTAATTTCTGAGCAGTTTTAATCTTCTCTCCTAATGCATTTAACTGCTTTGAAGATTGATTAATTTCGATTTCAATCTTTGATAAATTAGTCAGTTCAACTTCTATTCCCAACGCTGTTGATTTGGATAAAATTGATTTTAAATCAGCATTGATTGAATTGATTTGCTTTGTTAGATTTTCAATATCAGTAGAAATTTTGACTTCACTTTTATCTAATTCAGATTTTGAATCGATTAATGATTTTAATTTTTCTCTTCTGTTTTTTAATTCTAATTCCGATTGAGAAATTCCAGCAGATTCTACTTTTTCAGCAAAAGGATGTTCTTTGGAACCACATAATCCACAAGGTTGACCAGTAACTAAATTCTGTCTGTCTTCCTCATATTTGGCAATGCTTTTTTCTAAATCTAAAATCTTCTCAGCATCAATTACAGCTGATTCTTGAATTTTGATTTGTTCTTGAATCTCATCAATCTGACTTTTGACATTCTCCAATTGTGTTAAGAACGTTTTCTTGTCGCTTGTGCATTTGAGTAATTCTTTTTCGTCCTTTACATACTCTTCCGAAAAGCTTTTCAACTGTTTCCATTTGGTTTCAAACTCGGAGAATTTCTTCTCTTCTGCAATTAAATCGTTTAAACTATTCTTGCCTAATTCTTCATTTATCGCCTCGATTTCTTTGTCAATCTTGTCAATTTCGGTCTTTTTCGCTTCCAGTAATTCCTTGTTCGAAGTCAATTCAATCTTTGTGGTTTCAACTTCTTTCTTTTTCAGTTCAACCGAAGAAATATTTTCATTCAGCGTTTCTTTATTTCCTTTTAAAGTCGCTAATGAAGCGTTCCAACTAGAAATCTCTTGACTTACTTCTGTCAGGAATTTGTTTTGGTTCACAAAATCTTCGTCTAGCTTTATCTTCTTTTCTGTTTCTTCGGAAAGTTTAGAAAATTCATTTTTTTCATCGCTCAATAATTTAAGCGAAGTTTTCACCTCATCGAGTAGCTTTTTAGATTTCTGCTGATTGTCTGCTTCATTCTTTAATTGTCCAGCTAATTTTGTAACCAAATCAAATTTTGGTTGCCAAGCTTCATAGTTTTTGTCTGCTAATTCTAATTCCTCGTTTTGAGTCTTCGTCAATGCAGTTAATCGCTCAATTTCAGGTTTTAATTGCGCTAATTGTTCTTCTAAAACTTTGAGTTGATTTAATTTTTCAAGACTTGCTTTTTCATTTCTATTGAAATTTTGAATGAGCTCTTTGAATGGTTCCGCTTTTTCGTTTAAATCCAACAATTCGAATTCGGATTTGTGTTTTTCGAAATCAAGATTCACTGCTTGAGAATCAAGTTCTAATTTTTCAGCTTCAATTGCTAATTCTTTAGACTTCAAATACCAATTCACAATGGTTTGAATGGAATTCATCTCTTTTTCAGCGGCTAAAATCTGAACATCAAGTTCCTTATCTTTTGTTGTTAATTGAATTTTCGTTTCCTCAGAAAGAACATCATCTGAATTGACTTTTGCTTGAATATCGCGTAATACACTTTCTTCCTTGGCTTTTCTATCGAGAATCGCTTGACCAATTTTCTTATAAATTTCTTCGCCAGTAATTTGTTCTAATAAACGTCCCTTTTCTGGACCTTTTGCCGTTAAGAATGAAGCAAATTCTCCTTGTGCCAACATTACTGATCTCAAGAATTGGTCATAATCCAATTGCGTAACACGAACCACATCTTCTGCAACCGCTCTTTTTTGAGAAGATAAAATGGTGTCAGAAGTTAGGTTTTTCAAACTCACCTCCTCTTGTGGATTCGCAAGTAATTTCCCCGTTTTAGAAGCCAATCGCATTCCCCAATAAGCTTCGTATGTAATATTCTCATTTTCGAAAGTCACCCGACTAAACGCATCTGTAGCGCCATGACTCACAACATCCAACAAAGTTCCTTTTGAATTATTGAAGCGTGGAACACTGTGGTACAAAGCAATGGTAATCGCATCCAAAACCGTCGTTTTCCCAGCTCCAGTTGAACCAGTAATCGCATACAATCCGACATCTTTGAACATTTCATTTTCGAAATCAATCACGATTGGCGTATCCGATTTCAATGAATTTAAATTTTGTAATTCTATCCTAAGTATTTTCATTTCAACTGGAGCTTATTGATTTTTAACAGATTGCAAAATTTCGTTGAATGCATCTTCAATCGCTGGATTTTCTTCTAAATCATAACCAATTTCCTTGCATTTAAGTTTAAAAACTTCCGTAGGTAAAAGTTCTTTTATCGATTTAGTTTCTTCCAACAATTCTTCAATTCCTCGTAAACGCCTTTGATTTTTCAACGCTGTTTTCAGAATTTCGAACGGATAAGGTTCCGCTGCTTTTTTCAATTCATCAGTATTAATATTGTGCTCTTGCGTCAACGCAATTTCGACCCAAGGAATTAATCCATATTCATTAGAAATTAAGTCAGGAAATTGCTCAATACATTCTTGAACTGTTCCTTCAATTTTATAAAAGTTCCTAAAACGTGGAACAAAAACATCATTTATCGCTGAAATTTCGTTGTTTTCGATCGTCAGAACAATAATTTTCTTGTCGTATTTTATTTCACTAAAACTGAGAATGTTTGGCGAACCAGAATACCTCACTTTTTCATTCCCACCAATGATTTGTGGTCTGTGCAAATGTCCCAAAGCGATATAATCAAAATACGTTGGGAAATCTCCAGCTCCAATATGTCCTAAACTTCCCACATAAATATTCTGTTCACTCTCAGACACGGAACCACCTGTAGCGAATAAATGTCCCATCGCGATAACAGGCGCATTTGTCGTATTGATCAACTCACATTGCTCGGCAGATTCTTTGTAATGATTAATTAAAGCCTGTTTATATTTATCGGTCAAGTCTTCAAAAGATTCACCAGCAACCGCTTTTCGAATGTCACCATCTCTTAAATAAGGAACAGCTCCAACAATTACTTTTTCGTCATTAATATCAATTTCAAAAACCTCATCATCGATATTTTCCGTTGCTTTTCCCACCACTTTTATATTCAGCGCATTCAGCAAATGTCGCGGCGCATTCAATGTCCCTGGCGAATCGTGATTTCCCCCAGTAATGATAATCGACTGACAAGAAGTGTTTTTCAACTTCATCAAAAAATTGTAATACATCTCCAAACTTTGATTTGAAGGCGCGTTGGTATCAAAAATATCACCCGATATCAGCAAAACATCGATTTTTTCTTCGGCAATGTAATTTTCAATCCACGTCAGAAAAAGTGTTTGTTCTTCAAATTGAGATTGTTCGTGAAGTCGGTGTCCGAGGTGCCAATCGGCGGTGTGAAGTATTTTCATTTAGTTATCGGTTTTTCCAGAAAATGGTTAATGCTTAGCTGTAAATTAATGAATTCAAATATAATCAAACATTGTACGATTTGGAAGGTAGTTTCTAACAGAATAGAAAAGTTTAATTAAATCTTTACACTACATGACAAAAATATAACTCATTAAAAACTAACAAAATAAGCATGTAAAAACTTGTTTAAAAGACTGGTATTCAGTATCTTAGATGAATAACTTCAATCATTTATCTATGAAAAAGAAT